>ERZ1034882.110-NODE-110-length-49676-cov-7.400979_pt1 | contig 49676 bp, 32 predicted proteins | sample MGYA00520606_ERZ1034882 | MGnify/ENA primary metagenome ERZ1034882 (study PRJEB33766, sample SAMN09781726) | gut metagenome | biome: gut microbiome | host: Homo sapiens | place: Madagascar | study: EMG produced TPA metagenomics assembly of the PRJNA485056 data set...
GAATAAAGCATTTGTGTTTGGATTTGTTATTGTGGTTATTATGGTTGTTATAGCTGTATTTGCACCACTAATAGCTGGAGATCCATATATTGCAGAGGTAACAGACCGATTACAAAAACCATCGGCACAGCACTTATTTGGAACTGATGGGCTTGGAAGAGATGTTTTTTCGAGAGTAATCTATGGAGCCAGAACATCTATGCTGGTTGGCTTTTCAGTCGGACTGCTTTCAGCTATTATCGGAATTATTGTAGGTTTATATGCAAGTACTAATAAAATTCTTGACAATATCCTAATGAGAATTTGTGATGGACTTAAAGCTATTCCTAATATTCTTCTGGCAATTGCACTTATGGCAGTATTGGGAGCAGCGGTTAAGAATGTAATTATCAGTTTGACGGTTGTAAGCATACCAGCAGTTGCAAGAATTGCACGTTCTCAGGCTCTGATTGTCAGAGAACAGACATATATCGAGGCAATGAGGTGCTTAGGTGCAAAATCGTCAAGAATATTATGGCTTCACATTGTGCCTAATATACTTGCACCTGTAATAGTACAGATGACATTTGTGTTTGCGTCAGCAATTATTTCGGAAGCAGCACTTAGCTTTTTGGGTGCAGGCGTTCCTGCTCCAGATCCTAGCTGGGGTAGTATTCTAAGCGAAGGAAAAGCGTTTATATTCAGTAAGGCGTGGTGGATGATATTATTTCCAGGCGCATTTACAGCTGTTTCTGTTCTTGGATTAAATTTATTTGGTGATGGTCTTAGAGATTTTCTTGATCCATTAACCAACTAGGAGGTTCTTATGGAAGATAAAGAAAAGATATTAGAGGTACAGGAACTTACAACTTCATTTAGGACGGAAAGAGGAATATTAAAAGCTATTGATGGAGTTTCTTTCCATGTTAATAAGGGTGAGATATTAGGAATTGTTGGAGAATCAGGATGTGGCAAATCAGTAACATCACAGTCAATTATGAGACTGTATGATGAGAAACGTACAGCTATATACAGTGGAAAGGCAATTTTTGATGGGAAAAATATATTTGATATTCCTTCAAAAGATATGAGAAAAATACGTGGAGACAAGATTGCAATGGTTTTTCAGGATTCATTAAGTTCATTGAATCCAGTATTTAAAGTCGGTTCACAGATAACAGAAGCAATCATCATTCATCAGGGGGTTAAACGTGATGAAGCGAAAAAGATGGGAATAGAGATGCTTCGGCTAGTTGGTATCCCGGCTCCAGAAAAAAGGTTTGATCAGTATCCTCATGAATTGTCAGGAGGCATGAGGCAGAGAGTAATGATAGCTATTGCACTCAGCTGTCGTCCTAAACTTCTTATAGCAGATGAGCCTACTACAGCGTTGGATGTAACGATTCAGGCACAGATTATGGATTTGATTGTAGATCTTAATAAGAAGCTGGATATGGGAGTGATGCTTATAACCCATGATCTTGCTGTAGTAGCAGAGACATGTCAGAGAGTAATTGTTATGTATCTTGGTCAGATTGTTGAGGAAGCGTATGTTGAAGATATTTTTGATAATCCTATACACCCATATACCAATGGCCTGATTAATTCCATACCACGTATTGATGGAGACAGAAGTAAGAAATTGTACATGATTAAAGGAATAGTTCCTTTATTAAATCAGATTCCATCAGGATGCAGATTTGCACCCAGATGTCCATATGCAACAGATAAATGTAGGGAGCATATGCCAGAATTGGTTCAGATTAGTCCAACGCAGAAAGTACGTTGTTGGAGAGCCTTGGATAATAATAAATAGGAGGCTGTTAACATGGATAATAATAAAATCAATAATGATATTAAGAGTAAGGATGATGATATTGTTCTGTATGCAGAAGATGTAAGACAGTATTTTCCAGTAAAAGATGGATTTGGGAAAGTGGTTAATTATGTCAAGGCGGTAGATGGAGTTACTTTAGGACTTAAAAAGGGTGAAACATATGGTCTTGTCGGTGAAACGGGCTGTGGAAAAAGTACCTTGGGAAGAACTTTGATAAGATTGTTAAGACCGACGTCAGGATATATTGAAGTAAACAAAGAGGACATTACATATATGGGTGAAAATGAACTTCGTAAGTATAGAAAAGATATCCAGATGGTTTTTCAGGATCCTTTTACTTCTTTAAATCCAAGAAAAAAGGTTGGAGAAATGCTTATGGAAGTCCTTGACATTCATAATATAGGTAAAAAGGAAGAAAGAATTGATATTGCAATGAAAATTCTTGCGACAGTGGGATTACGACCGGAACACTTCTATAGATATCCACATGAGTTTTCAGGTGGACAGAGACAGAGAGTTGGACTTGCAAGGGCATTGATTCTTAATCCACAGATTATCGTATGTGATGAGCCTGTTTCGGCACTAGATGTATCAATACAGGCACAGATTATAAATTTGTTGCAGAATATTCAGCGGGAGAGCAGCGTTACATATCTGTTTATTGCTCATGATATGAGTGTGGTCAAGTATATTTCTGATAGGATTGGTGTTATGTATCTTGGACATATAGTGGAAGAGGCTCCTAATGAGGAATTATTTAATAATACGCTTCATCCATATGCACAGGCACTTTTATCAGCTGTTCCAGACACAGATGTACATAGGAAGAAGGAGCGAATTGTTTTACAAGGGGATTTACCATCACCTATAGATCCTCCAACAGGATGTGTTTTTCATACGCGTTGTCCATATGCTACAGAAGAATGCAGTGAATATATACCGATATTAAAAGATGTTGGAGGTGGACATAAGGTTGCGTGTCTTAGATATGATACAGAACTTACTCATCCTATAAATAAGGAATATGTTAAGAAACCTCGTAAAAAGAAATAAATGGGAAATATAGAGAAAGGAAATGGAGTGATGATATGAAAGCGGGATGTTATTTAAATGTTCGTGGCGGTGTTAAAAGATTTGAAGAAAGTCTGAAGAAATATGGTGATGAAATTGAACTGATTCAGTTTGATTGTTATCCGTCTATAGAAACAGTGTCAATGCTTAAAGATAATGGATGTGAAGCAATGGTTTATACACCAACAAAGATGCTGGGTGATGATTTCTGGAAGATCGCAGCAGATGGTGGCTTGAAATATGTTGTTACATGTTCAGCAGGATATGATCATTTTAATCTTGAGGCTATGAAAAAATATGGTTTGAAAGGAGCAAATGTTCCAGTATATTCCCCAAATGCTATTTCTGAACATGCAGTAATGCTGACTTTGTCAATATTAAGAAATTACAGAAAACAGATTCTTAATATCCAAAATGGAATATATCCAATTAATGGTCTTATGGGTAAAGAGATTCGTAATCAGGTGATTGGAATAGTTGGTGCTGGCAGAATTGGATATACAACTATGAAAATATTAAAAGGATTTGGACCAAAGAAGATATTAACATATGACCCATACCCTAATGATAAAGTTAAGGAAATAGCGGAGTATGTGTCTTTAGAAGAATTGTATAAAAAGTCAGATGTTATTATATACCACTGCATATACAATGAGAGTAATCATCATATGGTTAATGAAAAAACAATTCATACAATGAAAGATGGTGTGATACTTGTTAATGTAGCAAGAGGTGGATTGTTTAATATTAATGATGTATATGATGCAATTTGCTCAGGAAAAATTGGAGGGTTGGCAATTGACGTAATTGAGGGTGAAGATATTATCAGATCGGGAGGGAAGCTTCCGATTATAGATAAATTGCTTGAGCATGATAATGTTGTATTTACAAATCATACAGCATTTTTTACTGATGAGGCAGAACGCAATATGGTAGATACAATGGTTGATAATCTTCATGACTACATGACGACTGGTTCGTGTAAATTCGAACTTGTAAAGTAAGGGAGGAAGTGGATTATAATTGTTTGCGACATTGTTTCAGCTTATGGGAACCATGTTTTTCCTGATGTTGGTGGGGGCATTGTTAAGGTTCACAGGATTAATAGATAATCGGGCAAAAAAGAGCCTGACAGATATAATTTTATATGCTATTCTTCCGTGTAATATAATTAAAGCCTTTTCCAGTAATGTGAGTGGATGCGAAACAAAAGAGTTTGTTATTACATTGGCAATTGCAATTGCGGTCCAGATGATGGCACTTTTCATTAGTAAATTCATGTATGGATTTGTGGAAAATGGAAAAAAAGAGGTGTATCAATATGGAACGGTATGTTCTAATTCTGGCTTTCTTGGAAATCCTATAGCTGAAGGTGTATTTGGAACAACAGGTCTTGTGTATGCATCTGTTTTTCTGATTCCGCAAAGAATTGTTATGTGGTCAGCAGGAGTTTCTTTTTTTTCAAAGGAAGAAAATAGGGCAGCAACATATAAAAAAGTATTAACCCATCCGTGTATGATAGCGACATATATAGGCATGTTAATAATGATTTTTAATCTTAAAATTCCTATGTTTATTAATGGAGCTGTTACTGCATTAAGTAATTGTACAACGGCTATGACAATGGTTTATGTAGGAACAATTCTTGTTGATATCAATATAAAAAAATTGATAAATAGGCAGCAGATATATTTTTCGTTTATCAGATTAGTTGTAATGCCGTTGATTGTCTATGTGGTTTGTTATTTTGCACACATTGATTCTCTTATAACAGGAGTATGTGTTCTTCTGACAGGAATGCCAGCGGGCAGTACTACTTCACTGCTTGCATCAAAATATGGCGCGGATGAGGACTCAGCAGCACAGAGTGTGGTATTTACAACAATTCTTTCGATTATTTCAATTCCAATATGGAGTGCAATTTTATTAAATAATATTTAGGAGGTCTGATTATGAATTATAATTTTCCACAAAAATCCTTAGAAGGTATTCCTAGTATGATAAGAGCGGTTGCTCAACTTGCAAAAATTAAGCCGGGTTTTATATCGTTAGCAATTGGAAATCCTGCACCAGAAGCAATTCCAAGTGATGTTATAATAGAGGCAGCAAAAGATGTTATATCAGGAAATCCTATGAGTATTTTGCAATATGGAGATATAACTGGATATGATAAATTAAAAGAATTTACTATCAATAGATTAAAGGAAATAAAACATATATCATCAGATGGAAGGTCAATAGTCATGACTGTTGGTTCAGGTCAGGCACTTGGACTTGTTCCAGAAATTTTGTGTGGTGAAGGTGATGAGGTATATTCTGATCAATTTGCCTTTACTAATGCATTAAATGCGATAAAAAATGCAGGATGTAAATTAAAAGGAATTCCTTCTGATGAATATGGAATGATACCATCAGAATTGGAGAAAGCTGCTTTAAAAGGAAAAGGCAGATATGTGTATCTTATTCCTAATTTTCATAATCCGACTGGTCGTACTATGCCTTTGGAGCGAAGAAAAGAATTATATGAGGTCGCGAAAAAATGTAATCTATTAATTTATGAAGATGATCCATATGGTGAATTAAGATTCAGAGGTAAAGATGTACCATCATTTGCAAGTTTTGATGAAGACAGGAGGGTAATATATGCTGGCTCATATTCAAAAATTCTAGCAGCTGGACTTCGAGTAGGATACATATATGGTGATAGCTCTATAATGGATGTTATACAAAAAGTGAAAAATTCGACTAATGGGCAATGTTTAGCTATGCTTAATCAGATGATTGTGTATAATAGTTTTATGAGGCTTAATATCGGTGAGTATTTGAAGAAGTTATGTAGCATATATAAAGATAAATGTGAAGCTTTAGAAAATGCCTTGAAGAGTACATGCGCACCAGATATTGATATTGTTGAGCCTGATGGTGGCATGTTTATATGGGTTACACTTCCTTCAAGAATAAATGTTGATGATTTTTATGAAAAATGTGCAGAGCACGGAGTGGGAATTGTTAAAAGTGTTGGATTTGCAGCAGATCTAAATATACCAGGTAATTCATTCAGATTAAACTTTACAAGTCTTCCAGTTGAAGATATTGTAAAGGCAGGTGAAATTATTGGTAAACTTACTAATGATTTTTAAGACGACGTTTTTTAAATACTGAAATAAGGATGATGACATGGAAAAGACGCTTTATGAGAAAATTGAATTCAGGAATATTCTGTCAGACGAGTTAAATCAGGCAATTAGAATAGAACAGATATGTTTTCCGCCTAATGAGGCATGTACACCAATAATTATGGGCGAAAGAATAGCCAAGGCATCCGAATTGTTTTTAGTTGCAGTTGATAGATCGACAAATGAGCTTGTTGGATTTTTAGATGGAATATCAACAAATGAGTGCAAATTTAGAGATGAATTTTTTACAGATATAAATATGTATGATATTAATGGTAAAAATATTATGCTGCTTGGATTGGATGTATTGCCAGAATATCGCGGAAAAGGGGTTGCTAATTCGATTTGGGGTGGCGAGGAATGGTATGAGATGGTATATGAATTGTAGATATGATAGATAGAACAAGATAGTGAAATATCAATTATTAGAATGTGATTAGCTGGATGAAACGAACTCTGGGAGCATGTAAGTGCTTCCAGAGTTCGTTTTTATAAAATGAATATTGATTATTAAAACTAGATATTGACAACAAATGATAAAGATAGTATATTTAAAATAAATAATGTGAAGCATAAATAAGAATGAATAGTGATGTCATATTAGGAATTTATAGAAAAATCCCGAAATTATTGATTATCACTATCACATCTAATATAATTGAAAAGGAGAAGCATGGGGGAAAAAGAAACATTTATTGCAAGTACAATTGATGCTGCTGGGGCTAAGGCACAGTATGATGAACACGTAAGACAGATTTTGAAGGATAAGAACATATTAGCTTATATTTTAAAGTATTTTGTAAGGGAATTTGAGGATTATTCCCTTAGTGAAGCGAGGGTTGCAATTGAAGGTGAGCCGGAAGTGGCAACGCGACATGTCCGCCCAGATGCTGTATCGGCTCTTGAAAATGAGAGCAATATACCAGGTGAGGGAAAGATATATTTTGATATTGTATTTTATGTGAGAATGCGTGATGGCAACAGACAGAGGATGTATATTAATATCGAGGCACAGAAGTCTTTTTATCCGGGTTATGACCTAGTGACGAGAGGAATAATATATCCAGCAAGACTGCTGTCGCAGCAGATGGATGTAGAGTATACAGCGGATAATTATGATGGGGTTAAGAAGGTATATTCAATCTGGATATGCATGAATACACCGGATAGGAAAAGGTCATATAAAAGAGTTGCAGATTCCATAGTGGAATATTCAATTAAACCGACTATTCTTTATCCAGCAGATGGAACGGTTGAAGAGATATCAACAGGAAGATATGATTTGATGTCGACTGTATTTATTAATCTTAATTCAAGTAAGACAGTAGAATCAAAGAATACGCTGATAAGTATGTTATCTACATTGTTGTCAGCAGATATAAAACCTGATGAAAAGAAGCAGGTTTTGGAGAATGAGTATGGCATTGCGATGTCAGTAGAATTAGAGGAAGAGGTGAACTCTATGTGTAATTTGAGTGAGGCAATTGAGGAGCGCGGAATTGAGAAGGGAATAGAACAGGGAATAGAGCGTGGAGTTGAACAGGGAAAAATTATTGCGACATATGATTTTATACAGGCTGGGATGATTACACCGAAAGCAGGGGCAGAAAAGCTTGGAGTGTCGGTTGAGCAGTTGAAAAATGATATGGAAAAGGCAGGATTTTGTTTTCCTGGTTAGAAAACAATAAATTATTATTATTATATTAACTTCAGGGGTGCGTTAGCATTACCTGAAGTTTTTTATTTGTGAAAATTGCACAATAAATTGAAGATATATTGATGTTTTTGTACGAATTTTCGAAACGACTAAATATATGCGGATGGTTTTTGAAAAAGCTAAAAATATCGGTGGAAAAATGGGGGGGGGGTATGGTACGATACGGACATGCGCGCGGAACATATTAGGTATGTTCACATTAATATTTATTTTTTCTATTTTCTTCGGAAAACAAGGAGGGTCAAATGAACAGGAAACGTGGGTTCAAAGAAAGGATAGTTGCATGCCTCATGGCGGCACTGATGGTAGTGGGTGTAGTACCATTGGATTTTGCTGGTATGGGTGTGCAGGAAGCGAAAGCGGATGGTACTGTATATACTCTTGATATGAGTAATATTACAGGTCATGAAGCCAATGCGACAGAGTCATGGACAGCTACAGACAAGTCAGGATACTTTACTGTCTATAGTAAAAATGGTGGAGGTTCGACGGTATCATCAGGAAGCTGGACAGACAGTGGATTTGATGGATACACTGCCACAGGAAAATTAAGTACAGGTGGTGGAGCAAAGGTTGGACAAGCTTGTATAGGTTTTACAACAACAGCATCTACTAATGTTACAGTTTACTGGTATACAAAGGATGCTGCAAGACAGCTTAAGGTAATGGATCCAACTGGAACACAGAAGGCTATTACAGAGCGTACGGCTGCTGGATATTATAAAGATACATTTGAATTGACAGAAGCTAATACTTATTATGTTGGTTCATCAAATAGTGCAATTGATATCTTTGGCGTTGTTGTTGAAGAGCAGAGTGCAACTGGTGAGAAGATTTCAGCAGAGATAAGATATGATGGAGATGCACTTGTAAGTTTATCTGGAAAGTATGATGCAGATCAGATAACACTTAAGGCATCTAAAGACCAGATTGTATTTACACAAGAGCCAAATACTGAAAAGATTACACTGGCAACACTTTCAGATAATGTGTATACTGGTACATCATCATTAAAGGCAGTACTTGATACAGATAATAAAAAGGTAGTTATTAAAGACAATAGTGATAAAGAAGTTTTATCCATACCTTATCTTGTAGAAGGATATCTCAATGCACCAGCAATAGGTGGCGGAGAGTCATATGATTTTACTAAGGGACAAATATTTGATGCAGATGTAGTTACTATGAGTGATAAATCATCTCCAGATGGATATATTCTTTTATCAAAGAAAAATAATACTAAGCTGGATAAAAATGCAAATACACATGGTATGTATGCAACAACTGGTTTTACATTTACAGTAAAAGTTCCAGCGGAATCTATGGCGAAGTTTACAATAACAGGCTGTATGTATAATACAGCACCAGTTACAGCTGAGTATTATGTTAATGATTCAGATAAAAAGGTAATTACAATAAGCGAAGGACAGACATCAGCAGAAGCACCTTCTAACGTGATAAAATATGTGAATACATCAGCAGAAGAACAGACATTAAAGATTGATGTTAATGCTAATGGTTCATTTATTCATGCAGTAGATTATAAGGTAGAAGATGTTCCTAATACAGTTTCAGGTTCTGTAGGAGCAGCTTTTGCAGGAAACAAGCTTACTTTCTCGTCAAAATCATATTCAGCAGAAGCAGAGATTGATGCAGAAGGTAAATATATAGTAGATCTTAAGAGAGGTGTTGAATATACAGTATCAATAGATAATGCAAAATATTCATTAGACGATACTCTTGATCTTACTAATGCGGCAGTTGGCGAAGCAATAGCAAAGAATTTCAGTCCAGAGTTAATTCCAGATGTTGTGAAGCATCCAGAAAATGCTAAGGCGGAATTAAGTGTCATCAATATGCCAGGGGATGGAACAGGCGCTGGCTCTTTAACTGTTAAAGAGTTAGGACAGACATTATCGATGACACAGGTTGGTGGTGGATTACCAACTAACAGTATGACTGCAACTAAATTATCAATGTATGCATTTCCAGCTACAGCGGATGCTAATACATTAGAGGCTGATATTGTGCTTTCATATGACTCATCAGCTGGTACAAGTAAGTTTGTTGCATTTGGTGTGATTAATGAACAGAATGGCGATTATAAAGCAATGACATCTGCAATAAGAAGCAATAATGATGTTGTAATGCTTTATTCTAAGAAAGCTACAGAACTTCTTGGTAAGAGTAGTAATACAGCAGTTCCAGCAGCAGCAGAGGAAAAGCTTCATTTTAAGGTTACAAAGGGTGCAGATGGTATTACATTAGAGGTTGTAAACGCTGCAGGCAAGTCTAATCCTAAGACAATGAAGTATGATGCAAATTATGTAAGTTCTGCATCCGACAATCTTATGTATGGTCTTATACTTAATAATGTAACAGCTACAGTTACTAACATGGTATATACAGCGGCTGATGGCAGTGTAATATATGACCAGAATACATACTATGACCCAATGGGTACAGCTCCTGTTATAAGTAGTGTCTCAGCAGTTCCAGCAGCAGACAGAACAAAGATTACTGTGAGCTGGACAGGGGATGAAGCTAAGTATGATGGTAAGTATGTTCTTCAGGTATTAAAGCCAGGTGCAGCAGAATGGACAGATGTTGCGACAGAGCTTAAAGATACAACATATGAATATCCAGTTTCTGCAACTGAGGGTGGTAATTATAAGTTCAGAGTTTGTGGAACATTAGGTAATTCTAAGGAACTTAATATTAAGAATAGAAATGCATGGGTTGAGTCAAGTGTGGCATATATTGAGCCAGCACTTAGCATTCCTGTTATAACACTTAGTTATGTATCTTCTTCAAATTCTGTAGATTTAAGCTGGACAGCAGCATCAGGTGCTACTAAATATGAAGTCTATAGAAGAAGTTCAGATGAGACAGATGCTAAGGTAATAGCAACAGTTGAGGGGACATCTTATAAAGATACTACAGTTACAGCGGAAGTGCCTTATTATTATTCAGTAAAGGCAGTATCTAATGACAATTTTAGTCCATTAAGCGAAGAGGCATGGACATTACCAACAGATGGACATAGCGGTTCATATGATGAAAATGTACCATTATTTGTAACAAAGAGATCTTATAATACAGTATTTAATGATAAGATTATTATTGAAGGTATTGCTGGTGCGCCAGGTACAGTGTCTGTCTATGTTAATGGCACTAAGCAGCAGACAGCATCAGTAGCTAAAGTATATGACACATTTACATTTGATAAGAACATAACTCTTGAAAAGGGTCGTAATGAAGTTAAGCTTGTACTTGAGTACAACAATGGATTAAAAGTTGAAAAGACATTAAATTATGTATATCTTTCAGATTATGATTATGTTGTTGATGCATCATTTACAGGAACAGCAGGTGATACAACAGTTTATGGTGCACCAGAATACAAGACTGTTACAGAGGCAATTGCAGCAGCGGGAAGTGCTTCTGGAACTAAGGTTATCTTTATAAGAAATGGTGAGTACAACGAGAAGATTAAGGTATCCACACCTGATATTACATTAATAGGTGAGGATAGTGAAAAAACACGTATATATTATGATACAGCAGATTGTGTGGATATCAGTAACCCACCTGATGTCAGATACGCATTTTCTGTAAATGCAGGAGCTAATAATTTTACGGCAGAGAATCTTACAATAGAGAACTCATATGCTTATACAGGTAAAGGTGGTAATGAATCTGCAGAGGCATTTTATTCTGAAGCAGGAAATTCTATGCTTATTGGTGTAAGATTGTTAGGTTATCAGGATACATTACAGGTAAAGAAAGGTAATTATTATCTTCAGAGATGTTATATATTAGGTAATGTTGATTTCATGTGGGGACAGACATGTAAGGTAATATTTGATGATTGCGATTTAAAGTTCAGATATGCTTCAGCAAAGAATTCTGGATATTTCACTGCATTTAATACAGACGAAAGTTATCCATATGGTGTAATATATAATAATTGTAGATTTACATCTGAATCATCATGTGGTGGAACTAAGTATTATCTGGGAAGACCATATCAGAATAAGGCAGCAATTGCATTTGTTAACTGTTACATGGGTTCAATAATTAATAAGGATTGGGGCTATTCTGACTGGAGTGGTAAAGAATTATCATCTAATCCAGAAGTATATGAAGCCACAAGATATTATGAGTGTGGTTCATATGGTGCAGGATATGCTGTCAATGTAAACAGAAGACAGATAAGCCAGACAGGTGCTGATGCACTTATGGGCTCAGATAAAGCTGGATGGGAAGCGAAGGCTTCAAGTCTTGCATCATCTGCATATAGTGGTGATAAATATGTCAACAATGATGGTGTTGTAGAGAATGAATATAATTCTTCTGATAAGTATTCTGCATATGAAAGTGATGATACAGGACTTTCTAAGTACAATGCAGAAGGATTTGCAAGTACAACAGGTGTTACAGGTGGTGGACTTTTAAAGGAAACAAACAGTAACTATTATAAAGTAGCAAACGGTAAGGAATTCCTTGATGCTCTTGTTAAAGTAAAGAATAGTAAGGGCGTTCCAAGTGTTATTGAGATAACATCAGACATTAATCTTGGATATAATGAAGTGGAAAATAAGGCAGAATATCCTGTGAGTTTATTTGCAACTCATAATGAGCCTCTTCTTAGTGATACGTTAAAGAAATCAGGCGTATCAAAAGTATATCTTCAGGATATCACTAATCTTACAATATTCTCTAATAATGCTTCATCAATTAAGCATGCAGCATTAGACATAAAGCAGTCGAAGAATGTTATTATAAGAAATATTAAATTTGACGAGCTTTGGGAGTGGGATGAAGCTACTAGCGGTGATTATGATGTTAACGACTGGGATTATATGACAATTGAGAATGGAAGTACAGGAATATGGGTTGACCATTGCACATTCTTTAAATCATATGATGGTGTTGTTGATATTAAGACTGATGCATCACACGATACACCAATGAATATTACAGTTTCATGGTGTCAGTTTATGCCAGGCAGCGAGAATGATACATTCTTTAATGAGGTTATGACACAGTTGGAGAATAATCCTGGTGCATATCCATATTATAAGTCATTACTTGATAGTGGAATGACAAAGCAGCAGATAAGAGACTATGCTTATGGTCAGAAAAAGACTCATTTGTTAGGTCAGAATGATGAAGCAGAAACTAATAGAAATTTACATGTTACATTTGCTAATAACTATTATTATGATTCAATGGACAGAATGCCAAGAGTAAGATTTGGTACTGCTCATGTGTATAATTGTGTAATGGATGCACAGTATTTGTTTGATGCGAGAATGTCTATTACTAATAAGGATGCTGCAAAGCATATAGTAAGTAATGGTGCTTCATCAACATGTAATGCAAAAGTGCTTCTTGAGAATTGTTATATTAATGGTATCATGAACGCATTAAACAGTGGTAACGGAAGCAGTCCTTCAGGTTATATTAATGCAATTAACTCACTTTACTATATTAAAGGAGTAAGATACAAGCTTGCTCCAAAGGTAAACAATTCATTGGATGCATCGGATAGGACATTGAAAGTTACGGATCCTGTTACATTTAAGTCTGCACTCGGATATTCATATGTATTAAGAGATGCAGCTTCATTAAGTAGTACAGTAGTGCCATTTACTGGAGCAGGTGTAAATAATTTCTCAACACTTCAGTGGGAAAAGAGTTCATATATTGACACAGTAGAATCAAGCAGCGATGCTGTGTATGATAATACAGGTTTACCAGAGTCAAATTATACAGATACGTTAGGTAATGAATCAAATTCTAATAACAATGGCAATAATGGTTCTAACAATGGCAGCAACGGCGGTAATGGTTCTGGTTCAGGCTCATCAGATGATTATGACAGCTCAGATGATTCAGATGATGTACTTACACCAGATAAGATTCCTGGTGCTGATGTAATCAAGATTGATGGTACTAATTTCACCCAGATGGGCGAGATATCTGAGGGAGCAGCTAAGATAATATCATCTATAGATGCTAATGGTCAGATAACAACTGGCGATGCAGTACTTGGAACTACGGAAACTGTTACAAATACTGTAATTGATAAGATTACTAATGGAAAGGCATCTAATATAGCGGTATTTGCATCACAGGATGCATCAGTATCTGCAGAGGTGATTAATAAGCTCAAAGAGACAGGAAAGACACTTAGTATAGGTGTTGTTGATGAGAATGGCAAGGTTAATGCGATTGTTACACTTGATGGAAGCAAGCTTGGCAATGCATCATCAGATTTCACTCTTAAGATTACAGTTGATGTAAAGAGTGACACTGTTTCAAAGGCTGCATCTAATGCAGGTATTGCCAGCGACAAGTATAATGTAGTCGACTTTAATTACTCAGGTAAGCTTCCTGGAACATTTAAGGTAGCGGTTAATGTGGCTGGTAAGTTTGCAGATGGAACACAGCTTGCACTGTATTATAACAATGAGTCTGCAGGACAGCTTGAAAACCAGTATCAGGTTACAACTGTTACAGGTGGATTTGCTGAATTTGCTATAGACCACTGTTCACAGTATGTTCTTGTTGATGTTGCCGCTGCAAGAAGCATGATAACAACAAGCACAATTGCATCACCTAAGACAGCAGATGCAGGACATATCGTTCTCTGGCTTATGCTTATGGGTGCAGCAGTTGCGGCATACTTTGGAATCAAGGCTTCTAAGGCTGATGAGAAGAAGCGTGCATAGTGGCATAATAACATATTTGGGTTAATTAAATATGTAACCATATAAACAGGGCTGTTGTTCTGGCGGTTTAAGCCGCCAGGGTGGCAGTCTTGTTTTATTTAAAGGAAGTTATCTCATAAAGCCTTGACAAAAGCGATTTTGTGGCATATTATTCATATAAATGCGATGACGAAGACAGTAGGATAGAATTCCAAAGCCAGAGCGAGTCGGGATGGTGTGAGCCGATGCGAGTAGAGTCAATCTGAATATCACTTCCAAGCATCCAACTGAAAGAGATCAGCCAAAGTAGTTATGATATGAATTGTGAATGTAAGCAGTCTTTATTAAGTCAGGACGGTAATCCCACCGTTAAAGGGGACGCATATGCTGGTATGTCGTAATGAACAAGGTAAAGTTAATTCTGCCCCCTGTCGTAATTACGACAGGGGGCTTTTTGCAGCTTTAGATGGCTGCGGCAGTTCATCGAACTGTGATATAAGATATGGAAAAGAATCAACGTAAAGGAGAATTCAACATGGTTTACGAAAAAGTATCATCAGACATGAATTTCGTAGAGAGAGAAAAAGAAGTTGAGAAGTTCTGGAAAGACAATGACATCTTTAAGAAGAGTATCGAGAACCGCAAGCAGGGTGAGACATACACATTTTATGATGGACCACCAACAGCTAATGGTAAGCCACATATTGGACATGTTCTTACAAGAGTTATCAAGGATATGATTCCAAGATATAGAACAATGAAGGGCTATATGGTTCCAAGAAAGGCTGGATGGGATACACACGGACTTCCTGTTGAGCTTGAGGTTGAGAAGAAGCTCGGTCTTGATGGCAAGGAGCAGATTGAAGAGTATGGTGTTGAGCCATTTATCAAGCATTGTAAAGAGAGCGTATGGAAATACAAAGGTATGTGGGAGGATTTCTCATCTACAGTTGGTTTCTGGGCTGATATGGACAATCCATATGTAACATATGATGACAACTTTATTGAGTCAGAGTGGTGGGCCCTTAAGGAAATATGGAATAAAGGGCTTCTTTATAAGGGATTTAAGATAGTTCCTTACTGTCCTCGTTGTGGTACACCTCTTTCTTCACATGAGGTTGCACAGGGATATAAGCAGGTTAAAGAGCGTTCAGCAGTTGTTCGTTTCAAATGTGTTGACGAGGATGCATATTTCCTCGCATGGACAACTACTCCATGGACACTTCCATCTAACACTGCACTCTGCGTTAATCCAGATGAGACATACGTTAAGGTTAAGGCTGCTGACGGATACACATATTATATGGCTGAGGCACTTCTTTCATCAGTACTTGGCGGACTTTCAGCTAAGACTGGTGTTGATGCTGAGACTGGCAAGGATGTAGCAGAAGGTCAGGAAGGCAAGGATTATGTTGTATTAGAGACATATAAGGGCGTTGACCTGAAAGGCAAGGAATACGAGCCACTTTTTGCATGTGCAGGAGAAGCTGCCAAGAAGCAGAACAAGAAAGCACATTTTGTAACATGTGACAATTATGTAACAATGGGTGATGGTACAGGTATCGTTCATATTGCACCAGCATTTGGTGAAGATGATGCCAGAGTCGGACGTGAGAATGACCTTCCATTTATTCAGTTTGTAGATGGCAAGGGTGACCTTACAGAAGAGACACCATATGCAGGCAAGTTTGTTAAGGATGCAGACCCAGAGGTATTAAAAGACCTTGATAAAGAAGGCAAATTATTCTCAGCACCTAAGTTTGAGCATGATTACCCATTCTGCTGGAGATGTGATACACCACTTATCTACTATGCAAGAGAATCTTGGTTCATCAAGATGAGTGACCCAGAAGTTAAGGCTAATTTAATTGCAAATAATAAGACAATCAACTGGATTCCAGAGACAATCGGTACAGGACGTTTCGGCGCATGGCTTGAAAATGTTCAGGACTGGGGTATCTCTCGTAACAGATATTGGGGTACACCTCTTAATATCTGGGTATGTGAGGATTGTGGCGAGATGCTTTCAATCGGCAGCAAGGAAGAATTAAAGGCTAACTCTGATAACTGTCCAGATGATATCGAGCTTCACAGGCCATATATTGATGCTGTTACATGTAAGTGTCCTAAGTGCCAGGGCAAGATGAAGAGAGTTCCAGAAGTTATCGACTGCTGGTTTGACTCAGGTTCTATGCCATTTGCACAGCATCACTATCCATTTGAGAATAAGGAGTTATTCGAGCAGCAGTTCCCAGCTAAGTTCATATCTGAGGCTGTTGACCAGACAAGAGGATGGTTCTATTCACTTCTTGCTATATCAACACTTCTTTTCAATAAGGCTCCATATGAGAACGTTATTGTATTAGGCCACGTTCAGGATGCTGATGGACAGAAGATGAGTAAGTCAAAGGGTAACGCTGTAGACCCATTTGATGCATTAAAGACACATGGTGCAGATGCGATAAGATGGTATTTTTACGAGAATTCAGCTCCTTGGCTTCCTAACAGATTCCATGACAAGGCTGTTACAGAAGGCCAGAGAAAGTTCATGGGAACAATATGGAACACATATGCGTTCTTCGTATTGTATGCTAATATTGATAATTTTGACCCAACTAAATATAAACTTGACTATGATAAGCTTCCAGTAATGGATAAATGGATATTATCTAAGTTAAATACACTTGTTAAGACAGTTGACAACAACCTTGCAAACTATAAGATTACAGAGACAGCAAGAGTTCTTGAGGACTTTGTTGATGAGCTTTCTAACTGGTATGTAAGAAGATGCCGTGAGAGATTCTGGGCTAAGGGTATGGAGCAGGATAAGATTAATGCTTACATGACTCTCTATACAACATTAGTTACACTCTGCAAGGCAGCAGCTCCTATGATTCCATTCATGACAGAGAGTATCTATCAGAATCTTGTAAGAAGCGTAGATAAGACAGCTCCAGAGAGTATCCATCTCTGTGACTTCCCAGTTGCTAACGAGGCCTGGATTGACAAGGAGTTAGAGGATAACATGGAGGACGTTCTTGATGCAGTTGTTATCGGACGTGCCTGCAGAAATGCTACTAACATCAAGAACAGACAGCCAATTGGCAAGATGTTCATAAAGGCAGACTGGAAGTTAAATGACTTCTTTACTAATATTATTGCAGATGAGCTTAATGTTAAGGCTGTTGAGTACAAGGATGATGTAAGAGATTTCACATCATACAGCTTCAAGCCACAGCTTAAGACATTAGGACCTAAGTATGGCAAGATCCTTAATGATATCAGAACAGCACTTGCTGGACTTGATGGCAACAAGGCTATGGATGAGCTTAACAATACAGGCGTTCTTAAGCTTAACGTAGCTGGACAGGATATCGAGCTTACTAAGGAAGACCTTCTTATCGAGATGACTCAGATGGAGGGATTCGTTGCTAACTCTGATAAGGGTATCACAGTTGTTATGGATACTAACCTTACAGATGAGCTTATCGAGGAAGGATTTGTCCGCGAGATAGTAAGTAAGTTACAGACAATGCGTAAGGATGCAGGATTCGAGGTTATGGACAGAATCACTGTAACTGTTGAGGGTAATGACAAGATTGCAGCTCTTATGGAGAATAATGCTACTCAGATTGGAAATGTTTGTCTGGCTGACAGTATTGTGGCTGGCAAGGCAGACGGCTTTGTTAAAGAGTGGGATATCAATGGAGAGAAGGTTACTCTTGGTGTAAAGAAAAACTAAATATAACTTAAGCTGTACCGCAGCAAGCCTGTGTCAGCTAACGCTGTGCCTACAGATAAAATTGCTGGTCTAACTTGTTTAGCAGTTCTAAGGGCAGCACGATAAATCTTATTAAAGCCATCTGCTAAAAACGCGCTTCGCTTGAACGTTTAGCAGATGGCTTAGATTTTATCTAACACTGCCCTAAGAACTGCACAACAAATCGTCAGGCAATTTTATCTGTAGGCACAGCGTTAGCTGACACAGGCTTGCTGCGGTACAGCTTAGTTATATTGAAAGTTTTATTGTTAAGCATTTAACATAAGATTGCAATTACGTGGGAAAATGTGTATAATTCTCTTATCTGAGGATTATGCACATTTTTTATTATCTAAGATACTAACAAAGTTTCAGGAGGGGAATTATGACATTTGCTAAGACAGGGTTTGATAAGGCTGAGTTCAAGAAGAACGTTATAAGTAACTGTAAGACTCTTTATAGAAAGAATTTTGAAGAAGCAGACAAGCAGCAGCAGTTTCAGGCTGTAGCATATGCAGTTAAGGATATTATTATTGATAAGTGGATTGCTACTCAGAAGGAGTACGCTAAACAGGATGCCAAGACAGTTTATTACATGTCTATGGAATTTCTTATGGGTAGAGCACTCGGCAATAACATGATTAACCTCACAGTATATGATGAGATTAAGGAAGTTCTTGATGAACTTGGTGTAGATATCAATGTTATAGAGGATCAGGAGCCAGATGCAGCTCTCGGTAATGGTGGACTTGGACGTCTTGCTGCATGTTTCCTTGATTCACTCGCAACATTAGAGTACCCTGCATATGGCTGTGGAATCCGTTACAAATACGGTATGTTCAAGCAGGAGATTAGAGATGGATATCAGGTTGAGGTTCCAGATAACTGGCTTAAGGATGGTAATCCATTTGAGATTAAGAGATCAGAATATGCAACAGTTGTAAAGTTTGGTGGTTATGTCCGTTCATACAGAGATGAGAAGACTGGAAGAGATATGTTCGTTCAGGAGGATTACAGAGCAGTTACAGCTATTCCATATGATGTTCCAGTTGTAGGTTATGGTGTTAACACTGTTAACAGTTTAAGAATCTGGGATGCAGAGCCAGTTGATACATTTAATTTAAGCCTTTTCGACAAGGGTGATTATCAGAAGGCTGTTGAGGAAGAGAATCTTGCAAAGAATATTGTAGAGGTACTTTATCCTAATGATAACCATTATGCAGGTAAAGAGCTTCGTCTTAAGCAGCAGTATTTCTTCGTATCTGCTTCAGTTCAGAGAGCTGTTGCACAGTACAAGGAAAGACATGATGATGTAAGAAAGTTATATGAGAAAGTAACATTCCAGTTAAATGATACACATCCTACAGTTGCAGTTGCAGAGCTTATGAGAATCCTTATGGATGAGGAAGGCTTAGAGTGGGATGAGGCATGGGATGTAACAACTAAGACAGTTGCTTACACTAACCATACTATCATGGCAGAGGCACTTGAGAAGTGGCCAATCGAGTTATTCTCAAGACTTCTTCCTAGAATTTATCAGATTGTAGAAGAGATTAACAGAAGATTTGTAGAAGAAATCAAGGCTAAATATCCTGATAATCAGGAGAAAATCAGAAAGATGGCAATCATTTATGATGGACAGGTCAAGATGGCTCATCTTGCTATCGTTGCCGGATATTCTGTCAATGGTGTTGCCAAGCTTCATACAGAAATTCTTGAAAAGCAGGAGCTTAAGGACTTCTATGAGATGATGCCAGAGAAGTTTAACAACAAGACTAATGGTATTACACAGAGAAGATTCCTTCTTCATGCTAATCCACTTCTTGCAGACTGGATTACAGATAAGATTGGTGATGGCTGGATTACAGACCTTTCACAGTTAAAGAAGCTTGAAGTTTATGTAGATGATGCAAAGTGCCAGTCTGAATTTATGCAGATTAAGTATAAGAACAAGGTACGTCTTGCTAAGTACATCAAGGAGAACAATGGAATTGATGTAGACCCTAACTCTATATTCGATGTTCAGGTTAAGAGACTTCATGAGTACAAGAGACAGCTTCTTAACATTTTACATGTTATGTATCTGTATGACCAGTTAAAGAAGCATCCTGATATGGATATGACACCTAGAACATTTATCTTTGGTGCCAAGGCAGCCGCTGGTTACAGAATTGCAAAGCTTACAATCAAGCTTATTAACAGTGTTGCTGATGTTATCAACAATGATGAGTCAATCCATGGCAAGATTAAAGTTGTATTCATAGAGAACTACAGAGTATCTAACGGGGAGATCATATTTGCAGCAGCAGATGTATCTGAGCAGATTTCAACAGCTTCTAAAGAAGCCTCTGGTACAGGTAACATGAAGTTCATGCTTAATGGTGCTATGACACTTGGTACTATGGATGGAGCTAATGTTGAGATTGTAGCTGAGGTTGGACAGGAGAACGCGGTTATATTCGGTCTTAGTTCAGATGAAGTTATCCGTTATGAGAATGAGGGTGGTTATGACCCAATGGATATATTCAACAATGACCAGGATGTAAGAGAGGTTCTTATGGAGCTTATCAATGGTAAGTATTCTCCACAGGATCCAGAACTCTTCAGAGATATATACAACTCACTTCTTAACAATGAAGGTGGAAGAAGACCAGATACTTACTTTATCCTCAAGGATTTCCGCTCATATGTTGAGGCTCAGAAGAGAATTGAAGAGAAGTACAAGGATGAGAAGGGCTGGGCTAAATCAGTCATGATTAACGTATCTAACGCCGGTAAGTTCTCATCAGATAGAACAATTGAAGAGTATGTTTCAGATATCTGGAAGCTTGAGAAGGTTCACGTACCTGATAATAAGTAAGATGAATATTGCTGCTTCAAGATAGTCATAGGGCTTTTGGTATTTTGATTTTGGCGTTTTCAAGGAAAAATCCTTTGAAAACGCCAAAATTATGTGAAAATTGAAGTTGAAAATATGCGGGATGGAGCTATTAATTGAAAAGGCGTCAAAAATCCAAATTATAGTGATATGTTGGATTTTTTGACGCCTTTTCTTTTTTTCAGCCAAAATCAAATTCTTTCAGCAAATATTGGGACGATTTTGGATTTTATTGAGGTAAATGTTGTGATTAATCCAAATTGAATTATTGCCATCGCATATATGTGGTGTGAATGAGAATTTCCTGCCATCGAATATATGTGGCATGAATGAGAATTTTCTGCCCTGGCTGGGAGTTATATGAGAGAAATTTCATAAGCTTGGAGGATTCTGCATATAGTTATATGTAACAAAGTAATACTGCACTTAGTTAGATGGCTTATTGTAGAGATGTATAATGCAGTATCAATTGTGCAATCACTGAAAGGATTTCTTGTTCTAAATGTCAAAAATACGCAAAATATGGAAAATTATTGTGGTGGTTACAGCATACCTGTACATACCACTTATGATAACACTGTTATTTAATGGAAATGCTGCAAAATATGCGGATGTGCCGGTTGAAGTGACAGATGGCAGTATCAAAGGACGTAAAGTGAATATTGTATACAATAATGCTGTACAGGCTGTCAGCCTGAATGATTTTGTGGCAATGTCAGTAGCGAAGGAGTACAACAAGGGCGGGAGTCAGGGCAGCAGTTCAGAGAGTGCATCAAATAGCAATGGTGGTTCAGGCAGCGGTTCAGGTAGTGGTTCAGGCAGCGCTTCAGGGATTGCTGACCAGGAGCAGATGGTTAAGGCACTTGCTGTGGTTATAAGGAGCGATGTTGTGTGCCAGATGAATAAAAGGAATGAGATTGACAGCGACCAGCTTGAAAATGGATTTCTTACAAGGTCACAGATGAAAAGCAAGTGGGGAAATGACTGGCAGAATGTGTTTGCGCAGATAAGACAATGGGTTGATGAGACAGACAATCAGATTATTGAATATAAAGAAAATCATATAAGAGCCATGTATACAAGAGTCAGTCCGGGTAAAACTATGTCTGGAAGCAGGCTGCTGGGCGAGGAGTACGAGTATCTTGCAGAGATTGATTGCGCAAAAGATACAGAATCGCCAGATTACATGGTGACAACAGAATTTGATAATTCAAAAATAATATCTACTGTGCGTGACTGGAAAAAGAAGACAGGAATGGACTGCGGAATTGACGAGAGCAATCCGTCCGGGGATATCCAGATAACCGCAAAAACAGATGATGGGTACATAACTGGAATGCAGGTGGGGGATTTGTGCATGTCGGGCGAACAATTTGCATCAATGATGGGGCTGAAATCTGCATATCTCACACTGGAATATAAGAAAGACAGTATCCGCATTACAAGCAAAGGTGTCGGAATGGGCTTTGGAATGAGCCTTTATTCCGCTAATATTATGGCTCTTGATGGCAGCGATTATCAGGAAATTATAAAACATTTTTATCCAGAGTGTATAATTACCAGTCTTTAGGACAACATATCAGTATCAAGCTAGGAATGGAGGTTGAAGCTGATATGAGAGACCGCAAGATGGTTATTAATAAGGAAAAGGTTATTCTTGGCACGATTATGACGGTGGCGTTATTTTCTGTCGGGATTGGCCTGGCATCGGTATTATCCGATAGTAAGAACTATGAGAATAATAAGAATAATGTTGTTGATTTAAATGAGAGCAATGCATCAGATGAAGTGGCAGACAGTGAACTGGACAAGTATATACTTTCAAGTGACAGTCTCACAGGCGTTGATGATGGAAAAGCTGTTAACAATGACAATGTAGGAATGGCTGGAAGAACAGAGGAAGAGACAACCACTGTGGAGCAGGAAGGTATGCACAATGATGATGAAAAAGAGGTGGCTGCCGGAGTTGCCATTGACCCTATGTCTGCGTATTCATTTAACAAATCAAGCGTGTTAATGTGGCCAATCGCTGGGAATATTGTTATGAATTACAGCGTGGACAGCACAATCCTTCATAAGACATTAGGCACATATAAGACTAATCCTGCGATATCTATAAGTGCGACAATAGGAACTAATGTAGGTGCTGCAGCAAGCGGAATTGTACAGTCAATATACGAGAGTGAGGAGACAGGAACGACTATGATTATAGCTGTTGGTGATGGATATACAACAACATATGGACTTCTTGATAACCTTACAGTCAAGGAAGGCGATGCAGTTATTGCGGGTCAGGTGTTAGGAACTGTTGGAGCACCTACTGCATATTATGTAGAAGAGGGACCAAATGTGTATTTTGCTGTTAATAAGGACGGAGAGCCAGTTGATCCTACAGAGTATCTTGTTACAGAATAATATAAATGCATAAGAAAACAGCGCCTTATTATAAATTCCACTTTTTATCATTCTTTTGACATTTGTATCGAATGTGTAATGTACAAGAAAGACTAAGGCGTTTATTATAGATGTGGGGGATAATTCTCCCACAGATACATATGGAAAGGAAGATTAATTATGTGGTTTGATGAGGCGGTTATATATCAGATATATCCACTTGGAATGTGCGGTGCGCCAACTGGCAATTCGGATTTTACAGAGGATGGATTAAAATGGCAGGATGAACAGAGGGACAAGCATAGAATTTTACGTGTCCTTGACTGGGTAGAGCATATATCAAAGCTTGGTGCAGATTGCGTTATATTCAATCCGGTATTTGACAGTGATGCACATGGATATGATACAAGAGATTACAAGGTGATTGATGCGAGACTTGGTACTAATGAGGATTTTAAAAATGTGTGTGATGCCCTGCATGCGCGTGGAATCAAGGTAATGCTTGATGGTGTATTTAACCATGTTGGACGTGGATTTAAAGGATTCCGTGATGTATGTGAGAAGAAATGGGACAGCCCATACAAAGACTGGTTTCACATATCATTTGATGGCAATACGAATTATAATGATGGATTCTGGTATGAATCGTGGGAAGGCTGTAATGAGCTGGTTAAGCTGAATCTGTCAAATCCGGCTGTGAAGGATTACCTTTTTGATGCAATAAGAAGCTGGGTAGATGAATTTGATATTGATGGATTAAGACTGGATGTTGCTTATCTTCTGGACAGGAATTTCCTGCGTGAGCTTAGAGGATTTGTCAAAGGCCTTAAACCAGATTTTGCGCTTATGGGTGAGACTCTTCACGGAGATTACAATACATGGATGAATGATGATGCATGTGACAGCGTTACTAATTATGAGTGCTATAAGGGATTGTATTCAAGCTTTAATTCTGCAAATATGCATGAGATATCATATAGTCTTAACAGGCAGTTTGGCAGTGAAAACTGGTGCCTGTATACAGGAAAGCATCTTATGAGCTTTCTGGACAACCATGATGTCAGCAGAATTGCGACAATACTTACGGATAAGAATCAGTTAAAGCCTATATATGGTCTGCTGTTTGGAATGCCGGGAGTTCCATGCGTGTACTATGGAAGTGAATGGGGAGTTGAGGGTAACAAATCTGATGGGGATGCATCACTCCGCCCTAATATAGAAAAGCCTGAGTGGAATGAGCTTACTGACTGGATAGCTAAGCTTGCAGAAGCCCGCAAGTCCAGCAAGGCGCTTCAATATGGAAGTTACAATAACCTATGTGTACAGCCTAAACAGCTTATATTTGAGAGAAGCGTGGATGGGGAGCGTGTCATAGTTGCAATCAATGCGGACGGCAATACTTATCATGCTGATTTTAATGCAAATGCGGGAAGAGCGGTGGATATTATCACGCAGAAGGAGCATGATTTTGGCGGCGGAAGTGACCTGCCACCTTATTCATGCAGCTTTTGGAGAGCGTAAGGTGTTAGAAAACCAAGGCGTGAAATGAGGTCAGGAGATAGGAAGGAGTGCCACGTAGTTAAACATCATTACGAAGTGGCAGAAGCTTCCAGCCATCACGAAAAGATGGAATATCTCATGGGAGCCGAAGTTCTTGTGGCGGGCGTTGAATATAGGCAGCTTGAGGGCGTATATTACGCCGCCGATTGTATATATAATTCCGCCGGCTAAAAGCCATGCAAATGCGGCTGTTGGAAGTGCATTAATAATCTGGGTAAAGGACAGAACACATGCCCAGCCCATGATGATGTATAATACAGATGATACCCATTTAGGGCATGTAACCCAGCAAAGTTTGAAGATAATGCCAATTATGGCAATGCCCCACACAAGAGCTAACAGGCTGTAGCCGACAGGTCCGTGAAGGACAATGAGACACACAGGTGTGTATGAGCCGGCAATCATAACAGATATCATGCAGTGGTCAAGCTTTTTAAGAATCTTGTTGATTCTTGGTGAGATATCAAATGTGTGATAAGTTGTGCTTGCTCCATACAGAAGAATCATGCTCACGATAAATATACTAAGAGATATAACGTGAATCGTATCTGGAGCAGACAGTGACTTGATAATCAGTGGCAGACCGGCGAACATTGCCATAAGCATACCTATGAAATGTGTTATTGCACTGCCAGGGTCTTTTATCTTAAATGTATTAGAATTATCATTTGTTGTATTAGATAATGAACTCATATATACAACCTCCTTACTATTATATACATATATGGTTGTGTCGACATGTAGTAATTAAAACTACTTGTTGATATAATGATATTACAACATGTAAATAATATGTGCAAGAGAATTTTTGAAAAATTTTTATAAAATACATATTAGAATTACAGAGATATGGAAGAGAAATATTAACATTAGAGGATATACAAAAGGAACTGGAATTATTAACTCAATAATTCCAGTTCGTCTATATATTTAGTCAGCTTATTTCTCAAGCCTTGCAACCAGGTCTTTAAGATAGGTTCTTCCGATAGGAATGAATGTCTTTCCAATGTTGACGCAGTACGAAGATTTGCTGTAGGATGTCACATAATCTTTGTTGATTATATTACATTTGTGGCAGCGTATGAATTGTGAAGGAAGGATGTTGAGAATATCCTTCATGGTGTATGCATTTGTAGTGTAAGTCGAGTCGTTAAAACAGTAAAAAGTCAGTTCGTGACCATCACTTGTGATATATACAATATCCCCAAAGCTTAATTTAATTGTTATAGATGATTTTAATCTTATGGATATGCTGTTGCTGGTGCCATCCTCAGATGCGAGTAAATCATCAATGGCTTTCAGAAGCCTTGCATCATTATATGGTTTTAAAAGATAGCTGTAGCAGTGAAAATCATTAAGACATCTCTCAATCTCATCTGGAAGTGATGTTGTGAACAGGATTGGAGCAGTCCTGTAGATGTCAGAGCTTCGCAGATATTGTGCAAATACAATTCCTTCACGTACATCACGGTTTTCCGATAGCATAATATCCAGAATGAAAAATGAATATTTGTGATTATCTAATAACTGCATTGCAGTATCAATATTCTGAGCCGTGTCAATCAGAAGCTCAGGATTTCTGCGCTTGATTACATTAGCAACATTAGTGGCTGTCATTTTATTGTCTTCAAGTATAAGTAATCTCATTAATGCCCTCCATTTATGTTGTGTTTAATTGAATGAGATATTAAAGCTGGAGCTGTATGCACAGATAAGTTGTGTTATCAATAGTTTCATTGCTTACACATATATCGCCACCATGCCGTAAAGTCATCTCCTTTAGCTTGTACATGCCGATACCATGTCCATCATGCTGCTGTTTAGTCGTATATCCCTTGGTAAACATTTTGTCAAGAAGGTCTTCTGACATAGTCGGACCGCCATTCTTAACTGTGAATGAAAATGTATTGTTGTGGCTTTCAATTGATACATAGACAGGAACATCATGTCTGCCGTGTTCAATAGCGTTGTCAATAAGTATACCACACATATCAATAAGTTCATATTCCGGTACACAGCATGTAATGTTGAAATTGCGTATATCAAATATCATGTCAACTTTATTATTGCGTGCCTGCTTGTATTTGAAGATGAGAAGTCCGCCAAGCAGATGAGTGTTGAGCTTTAGAAGCTGGTATGCTTCTTCGTTGACAGTGTATTCTTTGCTGTATTTGTCGACAGCAGCCCTCAGCTCATCAATATTGTCATAAGATGCCACCATTGAATACAGAGACTGCAGTTCATTGTTGTAATCGTGCTGGCGTATGCGTATCTCGTCAATAAGTCCCTCAACTATAGGCATATATTGTTCATATGATGCAAGCCTTGCTCTTGCATTGAACACAATACGTTTTGATATGAAATATTCTACATTAATAAATGTAAGACATATAACGCAGAAGATAATCATAAGAGATGCATTGTAGAAATTATTTACATGACATTTGAACAATATAGTAAGGAATAATGTTATGCAGAAACAATTGGCTGTGAGCATCTTGCTTCCAGAGCTTTTGCTGCATATGATGTCATAGACGGTGTGAAAGTCAGTAAATCTGTATATTATGTAAGTTATAAGACAGCATACACACAGAAGCAGGAATTGAATTATGGATGTGTAAGGATTGCTGCCGATAAAATGCATTGCAATGGAGAGCAGACATTCATATGCAAATACGGCCATAAAAGATATAAGATATATGAAAAAGTAGTCAAATGCTTTGATTCCAACAAATAATCCAGCGAGAATCATAGTTGATATGATATTAATAAAAATTGATGCGTGTGGACTTGAGATAGTTATCTCTACAACGAAAATAAGTGGTATGAGTGCAAACACATAGAAATATTTCTTGAATCTGTCATAGAAAGAGCTGCCGGTAAGGGCACATGACAGTATACATATTATAACAAACTCCAGTTCGGGATTTAGGAAATCGAATATAATTGTATTAAATAACATATATATTCCTCCGGATAAATATTTACTTGTAAAGTCATGTGCTAAATATAAGTATATTATACACCAAAATTTTAGTAGAAATTTGTCGATATGTCAAAGATAAATTCATGCATAAATGCAATATTCCAATTTTATGTGCAGTTCATGCTCGATTTTGTGCAGTTCATGCAAAACCTATTGAAATTTGGCTTCCATTTTGCTATTAATATGACATGCTGTTAAATCATTTACTAATTAATAAGTATATTAAGTCACTGGATGGGGATTATTCTGATGACGAGCGGGATGCTATAGCATATGCGGCAGAAGGAATTCTCGGCGAGTGTGAGAAGCTTTTGATTATGGCTGTCATATTTGCCCTGTTACATCAATTCATACCTTTTGTGTGCGTATTTGTAGTGTTTGCAGTTCTACGAACCAATTGTGGCGGTGTTCATATGAAGACGTTCTGGGGATGTCTTGCATATTCCGTTACATTGTTTGCAGGAATAATATATCTATCACCATATATAAGCAGCAAAGTGTTCTTATCAGGGTATATGATATTAGCAACCACAATAAGCATCAAGGCTCCGATTATCAGCGACAATCATCTTACGCCAGACAGGAGAACTTATATCAAGCGTAAGATTGTAGGTGTTGTTGTGACACTGACATTGTTAGTGTTGGATTTATGTATCGACAGACAATTTATGATGTGCATAAGAGGCGCAGTTACAGCGTATGCCGCAGAGCTGTTATACATAGTTATTATAAGGAGGAGTTAATTATGATGAATAATAAGAAAAAGAGTTCAGCCGCATTATTAAAGGCTGCTGAGAGAATGGCCAGCAATAGCAGTATTGTATTATGGGGGGAGACAAAACTTCCAGAGAACGTTAAGCGTATGATGGAAGCTAAGAAATCTGCTGGTAATAAATAATCTATTAATCATAAAACCTGCATCGTCCGAAAGGATTATGCAGGTTTTATGGATTTTTAGGGTATGTCGAAAGATGTCGTAATATGGTAAGTGGTTTAACAGCATTTTCAATTAGAAATGTTTAGGGGGAGTTGTATGAATTATCAGAGAGCGGTTATGTGGGAACGCATGGAAGTCTGTAATTCAGTTATGAAGTATGACGATTTCATGAAGATTGTAAGAGATGCAGTTGACGATTATTACAATCAACTGGAGTTTGAAGAGGCAAAGGAAGGCAGGAAGCACGATGCGAGATATGAACTGGATGGCTCTGGATATGAATATAACTCCGAATTTGAGATATTTCCAGGATACAAGATGGGACGAGGCTGCAGAGAGGACGATATAAGAACTACAGCACTTATACGTTATATTAAGGATGTTCTTGAAAAAGGAAGCAAGGATTCGCAGTGGACAATATTACAGGCAGTCCTTAAGGGGTATAAAGAGGTGGTTAATTCATTGTCATGGATTACAGGGTATAAGGTTATATCGTCATATGTTGACCTTTACCAGCTTGCGTCTTATTCATGTGTCACAGAAGATCTGGGAAAAATGGTTGATTACATTATGATTAATGAGATATTCAACAAACCTTATCTTGATTCTGTCAAAAATATTATAATGGGGGAAGTTGAAAGGCAGGAGCTTATGATGAAGATGGCGAGATAGATATTGATTTTTAGTTTAGTTATGATATAATAACTCCGTTTTGTGCTGATGCACACAGGGGGGATTATGAAGTCTAACGAAATTGATATGACCAGCGGTTCGCTGTTCAAGAAAATATTTATATTTGCAATACCACTTATGCTGTCTAATCTTTTGCAGGTTATGTTTAATCTGGCAGATGTGGCAGTTGTTGGTAATTTTGTAGGCGCGATTGCGCTAGGAGCAGTTGGCTCAACAAGTATTCTTGTTATGATGACTACAGGCATGATGCTTGGAATGTCGGGCGGTGTCAATGCGGTTGTGGCACTGTATGTAGGTGCGAAGGATAACCGCAATGTCAGGAAAGCAGTACATACTTCTATTATAATATGTTTTGCTCTTGGAATACTGCTTCTTCTTGCAGGACTGTTTCTTACAAGACCTATGCTTACTCTTATAGGAACTAAGGACGAGCTTATTGACGGAGCAGCGATATATCTTACAGTATATCTGTTGGGTTCGCCGGCACTTGCATTGTACAACTATGGTAATGCGGTGCTTAGTGCTATAGGAGATACGAAGAGACCACTTATCTACCTTGCAATTGCGGGTGTTATCAATGTTGTGCTTAACCTTGTATTTGTAATAGGATTTAAGGTTGGTGTTGTCGGAGTTGCCTTAGCCAGCATAATATCGCAGTATATATCAGCATTTCTGGTTATTAAGTTCCTTATCACATGCAAGGCGGATTATGGACTTAATATTAAAGAGATTGGAATTGATAAAAAGATTGCGGCAAGGGTTTTAGCAATCGGTGTTCCTGCGGCTGTGCAGTATACATTATTCGCGGTTGCCAATCTCTATATCCAGTCAGCGGTCAACTCATTCGACCATGTTGTTGTTGAGGGTAACTCAGCGGCAGCCAATGCGGATAATATTGTATACGATATGATGGCTGCATTCTACACAGCGTGTACGAGCTTCATAGCGCAGAATCTTGGCGCAAGGAAGAAAGACAGGATTAAGAAAGCATTTTTTGTAACACAGATGTACTCAGCACTTATAGGTGTTGTATTCGGGGCATTACTTTTTATATTCAGAATACAGTTTCTCCACCTGTTCACGAATGACGACCAGGTTGTGTACTATGGTGGAATAAGGCTTGCGATTATGAGCTGCTCATATTTCATCTCGGCATTCATGGATAATCCGGCAGCAGGTGCGAGAGGACTTGGAAAGAGTGTTATTCCTACGATTATAGTTATCATGGGAAGTGTGGTATTCAGAATTATCTGGGTCTGCACAATCTTTGCAAGCATAAGGACACTTGAATCGCTGTATCTTGTATATGCGAGCGCATGGGCGTTCACGGCAATAGTTGGATATATATACTTCTGGTATGAATACAGGAAATGCATGTGACGGCATAAGACATGAATTTAATATAATAATGAAGATTATCCACCAGTGTGGCGGCGAAAGCTGTCTGCACTGGTGGATTTCTTTATGCTGGCAGCCCCTTTAGTTCTATTACATATTTTACAATTAAGGTACTAAAGTACCGGTACTAATACTTGGTACTATAAAATAGTTGATAGATTTAAAATATATAGTATAATATAACTAAGTATAAATATTTAGAATAGGTGGATTAAATGAGCGTATTAACGATATTATATATATCGCTGGAGTTCTGGGAAGCGTTCTTATGCGTGTTTGCTCTTATTGGTATAATAGTGGGAACATCACGATTTAAAGCAGATAAGAAAACAAAGATAGGTATGCAGATATGCTGTCTGGTACTGATGGTCAGTGACATGTGCTATATGGCACTGAATGGCAATTCAAACAGCATAGCGCATTATTATATTGTCAGAGTCAGCAAGTTTATGGTATTTTTCAGTAATTACACATATCTTGGGCTGTCGTCTGTATTCTTATGGCAGTCATTGGCTGAGATTGGTGAGAATATACCAAAACGTGTCTATGCGGTCAGATTAATAAGTGCCGCATGCATAGTGCTGATAATAATATCACAGTTTAACGGGATGATATATTATTTTGACAGCAGCAATACATATCATAGAAGTACATTTTATCCAGTAATACAGGGTGCTGTAATGGTATCAATTGTAATAATGTTTTCGATACTTATACAGTACAGGAAGCGACTGGATAATTTCATGGTCTGTGCATTGATGTCGTATTTTGTTATGCCTGTTATAGCGACAATTCTGATTCTGCTGAATACAGGATTATCTTTACAGAATTTTGCGGTTGTTATGTCTACACAGATTATGTTTGCGGTAGATTTTATCGATATGTCACACAGACTGGATAAATCACAGGCTGCTTATGTCAAGGCTAAATATGCTTCACAGCATGATTCCATGACAGGTGCGTATAATAAGGCGGCGGGACTTAATATGATTAAATCCTATATGGCTGACATGGGAGAAAATGATGCGGCTTCACTTTGTTTCATTGATATAGATGATTTTAAATCAATCAATGATACACTCGGTCACGTTGTCGGAGATTACTGGATTAAGCAGATTGCCGGACTTCTTATTAAGACATGCCGTGCAGAGGATATAGTGTGCCGTTTTGGTGGCGATGAATATCTTGTACTTTTAAAGGGAACTGTTGACACAGAGGCACTTCAATCCAAGATATTCCAGTTTGACCAGCACCTCAAGCTCAAATCTATCGAGAGAGGGCATGACGTTCATTGCAGTATCGGTGTGTGTCAGATTGTTGGCGGAAGACATTCACTTAACAGAGCAATTGAACTGGCGGATGAAGCGTTGTACGAGGTTAAGCGCAGCGGCAAGAATTCGTGTGTTATATACCAGATTGACAGCAGTAATGTGAAGAATCCGGATAAACAGCAGATTAACCTTAAAGAATCATTTAATATGCAGGACAGGGTTTATCATAAGTTCATGAGCCTTTTTATGGCGGTAGCTTATGTTAACCTTGAAAATGGAACTTATAACATTATCAAGGAAGACAGGGAACTTAACAAGTTCATGCCAGATGATTCTAATAACATATCTCGTATACCGATATTTATTAAAAAATATGTTGTGGATGAGCATCAGAAAGCTGTTGCGAAGTTCGTGACATACAGCAGTATGCGTAATCAGGTAGAAGAGATAGACACGATGGAATTTGACAATGTTAATGGTAACAAATGTCTTTTACACAGGATAGCAGATAAGGATAATAACAGTTGTGTGATTGTAGCACAGGAGATTACACTGTAATTATAAATGTTTTGGATATAAGAATTGGAGATAATGATGAGCACGTTGACGATGTTTCAGGTTTCAATAGAGTTCATGGGAGCGATAGTATGTATAATCGCTCTTTTTGGAGTTATATTTGTACATTCAGGGCTTAAAGCCAAGAAATCTGTAAGAATTGAATTACAGGTGTGTTGTCTTCTGCTTATGGTCTCAGATATGCTTTCGTGGATTTTTAATGGACAGTCGGGAACATTGGCTTGCTATATGGTGAGAATAAGCAATTTTGTACTGTTTGCCACTAATTGTGTATACATGAGTGTTATGCCGGTATTCTTATGGCAGCTTATGAGAGAGCTTGATGAGAAGATGCCAAAAAGAATATATGTTGTAATGTGGCTTAGTCTTATAGGATTAATCTGTATTGTTATCTCACAGTTTACAGGTATCTTTTATTATATTGATGGCAATAATGTTTACCATAGAGGAGACTGGTATATTCTGGCACAGGCTATTCCGATTGTCGGAATAGCACTTAGTCTGTCTGTAGTAATCCAGTACGGTAAGAGACTGGAAAAGCAGATAGCGTATGCGGCTGTGCTGTATTTCGTGCTTCCAACGATTGCAACAGTTCTTATGTTGTTCCAGTATGGATTTGCATTGCAGAATTTTGCGGTTGTAATCTCTACGCAGATTATGTTCGCGATGGATATGATAGATGCCTCAACAAGGCTTAACAAGTCACAGGATGCATATAATAAGGCAAATTATGCGGCGCGCCATGACCCTATGACTGGTATCTGTAATAAGACATGGGGAATGACGCAGATTCGCAGTTACATAGAGAATATGGACGAGAGTGACAAAGCATCACTGTGCTTTATAGATATAGATGATTTTAAATCTATCAATGATAAATACGGACATATAACCGGGGATTACTGGATTAAAGAGGTTGCCGGGCTGTTGTACAGAACGTGCAGGAATGAAGATATTATATGCCGTTTTGGTGGAGACGAGTATCTTATTCTGTTAAAAGGAATAGCTGATACGGATGCAATGAAATCAAGAGTATTCCAGCTCAATGAACATCTTAAACTTAAATCCATAGAGCAGGGACAGGAAGTGCACTGTAGTGTCGGTGTATGTATGATTAAGGGTGATGGTCACAGCGTTGAGCAGGGAATTGAGCTTGCAGATGCGGCTTTATATGAAGTTAAACGTGGCGGCAAGGGCTCTTGTGTTATCTATCAGTTAGGTGGTGAGAGCGACAGCGAGCCAGACAAGCATCATATTGATATCAAAGAGTCATTCAACATGCAGGAGCTTGTGTATGGCAAACTCATGAGGGTATTTAATACAGTTGTACATGTAAAGCTTGATACAGGTGAATACCTTATGTTAAAGGATAAGAGTGGTCTTGGCGGGTATGGCGGAATTGATGCCAATTATAAGTCAAGAATACACGTTTACATTGAAAATGTTGTCACAGATGAATATAAGAATAAATTAAAGGATTTTATGTCAGTTACACGTATCAGAAACCAGAAAAATGCTGCGGAGAGCATAGGATATGTAGATGTGAATGGCAGAAAATGTATGATTCACACATTGATTGACACAGGTAATCTGTTCAATATGGACAATATTGCCTACAAGAGCAGGGAGAAAAACAAGCCGAAGGGCAACAACAGTTGTGTCATAGCATTGCAGATAGAGGAATAAAAAATGCCCGGTCAGAGGGATTACATACGGTTTGTCTGTAGGTAATTCCTCATGACCGGGCTTTTTACGTGCCTAAATGGCTGTGAAAGGTGTCAGAACGTCACGGAACATGATAAGCAGCGCAACGCCGATTCCGGCAATTTGCAGTCAGTCTGTAAAATTATTTGGCTTATATTTTTACTAATATTTTACTTTTTTCTGGCTGTATGATAAAATTAACACATATATAATTTGTTACAATTTAATAAGAAGTATTATGCATATTTAATGCGCATGACAACAGGCGGTGTAACGTCTGAGGACGGAGGGAGTATGAGACATAAGAGGTTATTAAGTCTGATTGCGCTGTTTATGTGCAGTATGCTTATGGCAGGCTGTGCTGGTAGTGCAACAATTGAAGATTACGCAGTGAATGATGGATATGAGCTGAAGGGAAGCAGTTCTAAGAAAGTAAGCCAGACGAATACTACGGGAAGTAGTGCGGCAGGTATAGCCAAGGATAAGATTAAGGTCGGAGTAATCCATCTGTCAGACCCGGCAGAGGGAAGCGGCTATACGTATACGCATGATATTGGTATACAGGGAATGCAGCAGAATCTTGGACTTTCTGATTCGCAGATTGTAAGAAAGAACAATATCAGCGATACAGATGCAGAGGCAACCCGCAAAGCGATTAAGGAGTGTATTGATGCCGGATGCAACGTGATTTTCACTACAAGCTGGGGATATATGCAGACAACGGCTGAGATGGCAGAAGAATATCCAGATATATATTTCTCGCATGGAACGGGCTATATGAGCAATGGCAAGAATTTTAACAATTATTTCGGAAGAATATATCAGGCGAGATATCTTAGCGGAATAGTTGCGGGAATGAACACCAAGACGAATAAGATAGGCTATGTTGCGGCGATGGGTACGGACAATTCAGAGGTTACAGGCGGAATAGATGCATTTGCACTGGGAATATATTCTGTTAATCCTGCTGCAAAGGTGTATGTCAAGGTGACTAATAGCTGGTACGACCCACAGGCAGAGGAAGCGGCGGCAAGAACCCTGCTTAATATGAACTGTGATGTTATCGCGCAGCATTGTGATACTGTATACCCACAGACTCTTGCACAGGAAAAGGGTGTGTACAGCATCGGTTATAATTCGGATATGAGCAAGGAAGCTCCAGAGGCATGCCTTTGTAGTGTGACATGGAACTGGAGTGCTTATTATACTTCGGCAGTCCAGAGCGTGATTGATGGAACGTGGGACGGCAGCAATTATTATGGCGGAATGAATGAGAACCTTGTCAGCGTTACGGCTGTTGCTGCATTTGCGGCAAATGGAACACAGGAGAAGGTTAACGAGGCAAAGCAGCAGATTCTTACCGGCAAAAATGGTGTATTTGATGGTGTTATAGAGACTAATACAGGAGCGACGGTGGGAACAGCAGGCAAGACACTTGATGATTCGACAATCACAGGCGGAATTAACTGGTATTTTAAGACTGTAAATGTTGTTGAGTGATTTTAATGTGCATTTTGGCGCATGGAAATGGAGAAGTACATGAGTATAAAAAGAAAGATACTTGCTATGACTATCGGCCCTATATTGATTCTGGGACTGATGTCAGTTACATTTACACTTACCCGCGTAAAGAGTGCAATGATAGATGAGATACAGGATGCGCTCATGGGAACTGCGGCGGCTACGCTTGCTGCCTACGACCAGAATGCGGGCGATTACATACAGGCAAGCAATGGCGATATATGGAAGGGCAGTTACAATGTCTCTAAATCAGAGAGCCTTGTTGATGGAATCAAGCAGAATACTGGAATGGACGTGACATTTTTCTACGGAAGCCAGAGAATTATGACATCAGCACTGGACAGCAACGGTGACAGACTGCTCGGCTCTCCGGCAGGAGATATTATTGTTGAAAATGTTCTTAACAAGGGACAGAATTATTTCAGCAAGCATGTATCGCTTGATGGCGTACTTAATTATGGATATTTCATGCCGGTGTACCAGAACGGAAGTGATACTGATATTATCGGAATGGTGTTCGTTGGAACTAACAAGGTTGAAAAGAATGCTGTAATCAGCCGCATCATGATTACTATTGGCGCGGCTGTGTGCGTGATAATGGCTATATGTGCGGCATTTGGGATTAAAATGTCATCATCAATCAGCAAGAGTATAAGAACGAGTATCGGTGTCGTTGAAAAGGTTGCCAATGGTAATCTTGACGTGTGGGTTGACGAAAAGCTGCTTAACAGAAGTGATGAGATTGGAGACCTTTCCAAGGTTACGATTACGCTGCGTGATGCCATGAAGACGGTAATTAAAGACATTTCAACTAATGCAAATGCGCTTCTTAATGCTGGAACGGAGCTTAAATCTGTAGCTGACACGACTAATGGAACTATGGAGCAGGTAAGGTCAGCGGTAAATATGATTGTTGACAATTCAAATGAGCAGGCGAAAAATTCGCAGAATACATCTGAACACATGAAGATTATGGGTGAGAACATCACTGAGACTTCGGGCGAGGTTGAACTGCTTGATGCCAATGCAGCTTCAATGCAGCAGTCAAGTGAGAAGGCTTCGGAGACTCTTAAGAAGTTAAGAACAATTAATGGTGATGTTGAGCGTATTATCAATGATGTAAAGGAGCAGACTATCAGAACGAATAATTCGGTTCAGAAGATACAGGATGCAACTTCAATTATATCATCTATAGCGGATGAGACGAACCTGTTAAGTCTCAATGCTTCGATTGAGGCGGCGAGAGCAGGAGAGAGTGGACGTGGTTTCGCTGTAGTTGCCGGCGAGATTAAGAAGCTTGCGGAGCAGTCTAACACATCGAGCCAGGAGATTGAAGACACGGCGAAGGCTCTTATGGAAGACTCTACCAAGGCTGTTGAGCTTATGAAGCAGATGCAGGATATTATAATGAGCCAGAGTGAGAGCATGAAGGAAACTCATGAGGTTGTTGAAAATGTCCTCTCTGAGATTGAAAGCTCGATGAAGAGCATAGAGCTTATCAAGGCGAGCACGCAGAAGCTTGAAATCTCACGCAACCAGGTTGTATCGGCTGTCGATGAGCTTTCTGAGATAGCCCAGAACAACGTCGAGGGAACGAAGAAGACCCATCAGGAGACAGAGGAAGTCGCCGACTCCTTCCACCACGTATCCGAGAGCGCAGAGCAGTTGAGGGAGATTGCGGGATTGCTGGCGGATAGTATTGATTACTTTAAGATGGGGTAGAGAAGAGGAAAATTACACAGATGTTTTACTATCGTGGGTTGAAAGAATGGGACAATGAAAGACGGCATGTGATTGAGGATTAGGATCAGCGTGGGCTGGTCCTTTTTAATTTGATTCATATCATGACTCAATTTTATCAAACTTTATATAATTGATAAAATTGAGTTTGACAATGATGCAATTGGAGTATATAATAAATTATGTCATAGAATATTCAATTGATATAATTAAAATCTTAATGAGGTTATTGAATGAGAGAACTTAATTATACAAAACGGTGGGGTGAAATGCTCACTCCGGAAATAGTGGGATTACTTACAAAAATCCATGAATTCAAAGGCGAGCAGAATTTATTTATTGAAGCTCATGCTGATCAGCTTACCGAACTTATGGAGATTGCAAAGATACAAAGTACAGAGGCTTCTAACAAGATCGAAGGTATCTATACCTCTGATGAGAGATTAAAGAAGCTCGTTATGGATAAAACTACACCAAAGAGTAGAGCTGAGCAGGAAATTGCAGGCTATAGAGACGTGCTTAACACGATTCATGAAAATTATGATTATGTGCAGGCTAAGCCTGGTATTATCCTCCAATTGCATAGAGACTTATATAGATTTATGGGACCTGAAGCTGGCGGTTACTTCAAGACAACTGACAATGTAATTGCAGAAGTAGATAGCGAAGGAAATAAGAAGGTTCGTTTTCAGCCAGTGCCGGCTTGGGAAACACCAGATGCAATAGATGCTCTTTGCAAAGCATTTGATGAAACACTTATGGATGAATTAATTGATCCATTGATTGTTATTCCAATGTTTGTATTGGATTTCTTGTGTATCCATCCTTTCAATGATGGCAATGGAAGAATGAGTCGTTTGCTTACATTGCTGTTGCTTTATCGAAGCGGATATATAGTTGGTAAATATATCAGTATCGAGAAGATGATTGAAACTACAAAGGATACTTATTATGAAGCACTTCAATCAAGTTCTGTAGGATGGCATGAAGGTGAAAATGATTATGTACCATTTATCAAATATATGCTTGGTGTGGTGGCTGCTTCGTACCGTGAGTTTTCTTCAAGAGTAAAACTGCTTACAACAGCAGGACTTACAAAGGGAGACAGAATCGGTGAAGTGATTAAGCAGACTGTTGGAACAATCACCAAAGCAGAAATTATGAAGAAGTGTCCTGATATCAGTCAGATAACAATACAGAGAGCTCTGATAGAACTTCAGGAGCAGGAAAAGATTATTAAAATCGGTGGTGGGCGTTATACCAAATATACATGGAACTGGGATAAGGAGAATTAGAAAATGATTACAGGCGAATTAAAAAACAGAATTGATAGTTTATGGGAGATTTTCTGGACTGGGGGTCTTACAAATCCATTGGATGTAATTGAACAGATGACATATTTGATGTTTATCCATGACTTGGATGTATCTGATAATACTCACGCAAAAGAAAGTGCTATGCTTGGGCTTCCTTATGAAAGTGTTTTTTCCAAGGAAGTAAAAATCGGTGAGAGAACTATTGATGGAACTCAGCTTAAGTGGTCTGTATTCAGAGATTATCCAGCTGACAGAATGTATTCTGTAGTGCAGGAAATGGTATTCCCATTTATCAAGAATCTTCATGCAAATAAAGATAGTGCGTTTTCAAAATACATGGACGATGCAATCTTCAAGCTTCCTACTCCTTTGATGCTTTCAAAGGTTGTAGATGCTATGGATGATTTGTATACACAGATGGCAAAGCTGAATGATTCGGATGCCAGAGGTGATGTATATGAGTATCTTCTTTCTAAACTAGCTACAGCAGGTGTAAATGGTCAGTTTAGAACACCTCGTCATATTATCAAGATGATGGTAGAACTTATGGACCCTAAGGCTGATGATGTTATCTGTGATCCAAGCTGTGGAACTGCAGGATTCCTTGTAGAGTCTGGCGAATATCTTTGGGCTAATAAGAAAGATGAAATCTTCTATGATAAGCAGAAGAAAGACCATTTCATGAATCATATGTTCCACGGCTTTGATATGGACAGAACTATGCTTCGTATTGGGGCTATGAATATGATGAATCATAGAGTAGAAAGTCCATTCATTGAATATAGAGACAGTTTGTCAGATCAGAACCCTGATAAGGACAAGTATTCATTAATTCTTGCAAATCCACCTTTCAAGGGAAGCCTTGATGCAGATATTGTATCTGCTGATTTGCTTAAAGTATGCAGCACAAAGAAGACAGAGCTTCTCTTCTTAGCATTGTTTGTCCGTATGCTTAAGATTGGTGGTAGATGTGCTTGTATTGTTCCTGACGGTGTATTATTTGGTTCATCTAAGGCACACAAGGATATTAGAAAAGAACTGATTGAGAATCAGAGATTAGAGGCAGTTATCTCAATGCCTTCCGGTGTGTTTAAGCCATATGCCGGAGTGTCTACTGGAATTCTCATCTTCACAAAAACGAATTATGGAGGAACCGACAATGTGTGGTTCTATGATATGCAGGCTGATGGATTCAGCTTGGATGATAAACGTTCAGTTGTAACAGAGAATGATATCCCAGATATCATCGAAAGATTTCGTAATCGTGATGCTGAAGCAGATAGACAGAGAACTGATAAGTCTTTCATGGTTCCTAAGCAGGAGATTGTTGATAATGGTTATGACCTTTCTATCAACAAGTATAAGAAGGTTGAGTATGTGGCAGTAGAGTATCCACCTACATCTGAGATTATCGATAAGATTATGGAACTTGATTCTGAGGCTACAGAGGCTATTAAAGAGTTGAAGGCAATGCTATAAGGAGGTGACTAATCCATGAAAGGTATAGATTTAACAAATCATCCTAATATTGTTGGAAGAAAAGCGGATCTTAATCCAAATCAACCAGGACTTTTAAAATTTACAAAGAAATATGAAGAGAAGAAAAAGGTTGGAGATTCTTTCGAAAAAACTATATCATTGCGGATTAGTAAATCATTTCCGAATATGATTTTGTTGGATGATGTTTATTTTGAAACTGGAGTCTATAACACAAAGTTGTGTATGTATGAATCCATGCAGATAGATCATTTGTTGATAACTCCCAAAGGTATTTTAGTCATAGAAGATAAATATATTGATGATGCAAAATACATAAGTGTATCAGGTGGAGCCTTATCAAAAACATGGTCGTTGAAAAAACGAATTGGTAATATATCTGAAACAAATGGATTGAAACAGAATTACCGTCATATGCAGTTTATACAAGAGTTAGTTGCTTATATTGGAATGAATGTACCTGTTTTTCAAATGACAATAATTGGTGGTATTTCTCGTGATAAAATCAGAGTACAGCAATTTATTGATGCTAATCTTGTTACTGAAAATGAAGTAGTGGATAGAATCAATTACATATTTAAAGCAAAGCAAGATATAGAAATGTCAATGCAGAAAATAAATGATGAGCTTAGTAAGTGGATTTGTACCGTGCCAGACATTGAAAAATCACATATTGCGTACATTCGAAACAAAGAAAAGAAGAAACTGCCTGCTCGATGCAAAAAGGTAATGAGAAGTATTTAGAAAGGAAAAAACAAATCAAATTGAGATTTGTGGGGATGATAGATGGCTAAGTTAAAAGAAGTATGCACTTTTTATTCAGGTACAGGTTTTCCGACAAAGTATCAGGGAAATGATGAAGGTGAATATGCTTTTTATAAAGTAGGTGATATTGCAAATAATGTTCAGCTTGGGAATACATATTTGAGTGTTTGCAATAATTATATTTCTGTTGAAGTAGCAAAAGAAATTAAAGGTTGTATTTTACCTAAAGATACAGTTGTTTTTGCAAAGATTGGAGAAGCGGTCAAACTGAATAGAAGGGCTATTACCAGTGCAGATTGCCTAATTGATAATAATGCGATGGGACTTGCACCTATTCAGGATAAACTTCGATTGGATTATTTCTTTTACTACATGAGAAATCTAAAGATGGAAAAACTTGCAGAATCAACGACTGTTCCATCAGTCAGAAAATCTTTATTAGAAGAATTAGAAATTAAGGTGCCTTCACTAGAAGAACAAAAAGAGATTGGTGAGATTCTTGATAAAGTATCTGTTGTAATTCAGACTAAAAAACAGGAAATAGAACAGCTTGACCTCTTAATCAAAGCCCGATTTGTCGAGATGTTTGGTGATCCAGTGAGCAATCCGTATGGATATGATAAAGTCAAACTTTCAGAGTTGGCTGATATCAAAATCGGTCCATTTGGCTCATTATTACATAAAGAAGATTATATAGAAAATGGTCATCCACTGCTGAATCCTTCACATATAATCGACGGTAAAGTTGTCCCAGATAGAAAACTTAGTATTTCTGATGAAAAGTATGAAGAACTTTCGGCTTATCAATTACAAGCGGGTGATGTTGTAATGGGACGTCGGGGCGAAATGGGAAGATGTGCAGTGGTAGAGGATGAAGGATTCTTGTGTGGTACTGGAAGCATGGTGATAAGAACAAAGAGTGAAGTGACAGCTGATTTTTTGCAGAAAATAATCTCATTTCCAGCATTTAAGAAGATGATTGAAGATATGGCTGTGGGGCAAACAATGCCAAATCTGAATGTACCAATTGTATCTTCGTTTCAGATTATTAAACCGCCAATAGAAGTACAAAATAGATATTATGAATTCGTAGAACAAGTCGACAAATCCAAATTTGCAGTACAGAAATCACTTGATGAAGCACAGTTGTTATTTGATAGCTTAATGCAGGAATATTTTGGTTAAATCATTATGGAGGTAGCGATGTTGGTATCAAAGAAAGGATACCAATATGGAAGAAAAAATCGTAAACATTATTAATGAAATGGCTGAGTTCCTAAGCATGGCGCAGTTGAAAAAATTACAGGAAATAATGGTAAAGGAGTTTGCTGAAGCAGAACTAGAAAAGAGTGATATTTCCAATGTGGATTATCTAAAAATGTTTCTTGATGCCAAGCAAATAGAAGGTTGCTCAGAGCGTACTATAAGCTATTATCAATCCACTATAAATCATCTTTTGGAAGCGGTTGATATTTCTGTAAGGAAGATGACTACGGAGGATATTCGGTCGTATCTTGCAGATTACCAAAAGATAAATAACTGTAGCAAAGTAACTGTGGATAATATTCGCAGGAATATTTCCAGTTTTTTCACTTGGCTTGAAGAGGAAGACTATATACTTAAGAGCCCAATGAGGAGAATCCATAAGATAAAGACGAAGACTGCCGTCAAAGAAGTTATTTCAGACGAAATGATTGAAAAGATGCGTGATAACTGCGCAGAGGTGCGGGACTTGGCCATTGTGGATCTTCTATATTCAACTGGAATGCGAGTCGGTGAGCTTGTTAATTTGAATATTTCTGATATTGATTTGGAACAGCGTGAATGCGTTGTTTATGGTAAGGGAGATAAGGAACGAAGAGTGTATTTTGATGCAAAGTCAAAAATACATATTCAGAATTATCTTCGTAGCCGTACTGATGATAATCCAGCATTATTTGTTACTCTATTGGCACCTTATAGCCGCTTGAAAATCAGTGGCGTTGAGATTCGGATGAGAAATCTTGGCAGACAGGTTGGCGTGGAACGCATTCACCCACATAAATTCCGGAGGACCATGGCCACAAGAGCAATTGATAAAGGAATGCCAATAGAGCAGGTTCAAAAGATATTAGGTCATTGCAATATAGATACCACTATGCAGTATGCGATGGTAAATCAAAGCAATGTAAAGAATTCTCACAAGAAATTTATTTCGTAAATTGAGATTTGTGGGGATGATAGATGGCTAAGTTAAAAGAAGTATGCACTTTTTATTCAGGTACAGGTTTTCCGACAAAGTATCAGGGAAATGATGAAGGTGAATATGCTTTTTATAAAGTAGGTGATATTGCAAATAATGTTCAGCTTGGGAATACATATTTGAGTGTTTGCAATAATTATATTTCTGTTGAAGTAGCAAAAGAAATTAAAGGTTGTATTTTACCTAAAGATACAGTTGTTTTTGCAAAGATTGGAGAAGCGGTCAAACTGAATAGAAGGGCTATTACCAGTGCAGATTGCCTAATTGATAATAATGCGATGGGACTTGCACCTATTCAGGATAAACTTCGATTGGATTATTTCTTTTACTACATGAGAAATCTAAAGATGGAAAAACTTGCAGAATCAACGACTGTTCCATCAGTCAGAAAATCTTTATTAGAAGAATTAGAAATTAAGGTGCCTTCACTAGAAGAACAAAAAGAGATTGGTGAGATTCTTGATAAAGTATCTGTTGTAATTCAGACTAAAAAACAGGAAATAGAACAGCTTGACCTCTTAATCAAAGCCCGATTTGTCGAGTTGTTTGGCTCTATTTATGATAATAAATTTGGTTATAATGTGAGAACTCTGCAAGATGTCTGCGAGCCAATAAAAGATGGAACTCATCAAACTCCAGCTTATATTGATGATTCTATTAATGGCTTTAAGTTTTTATCATCAAAAGATGTAACAACTGGTAAGATTGACTGGAATCATTTGAAGTATATTCCAGAAGAATTGCATAATAAGTTATATAAAAGAATCAGTCCAAGAAAAGGTGATATTCTGCTTGCAAAGAATGGTACTACAGGTGTTGCAGCTATTGTTGATAAAGACGAAGTTTTTGATATCTATGTAAGCTTGGCTTTGTTAAGACCATTGGATATTGTTGCATCTGAATACCTATGTTCGGCTATTAATTCAACTGAAACAAAGAAACAGTTCGATGGAAGTTTAAAGGGTATTGGCGTTCCTAATCTTCATTTAGGAGAAATAAAAAAGACACAAATTATAGTTCCACCTATAGAACTACAAAATCAGTTCGCAGCTTTCGTCGCCCAAGTCGACAAATCCAAATTTAAGGAGAAGGTATGTTATATAAGATTAAGAATTTTGAGAATAAGACGCCGTCAGAGATTACTTTTGATGAAGTAGAGTTGGCATGCGGTGAAATGATTAAAGTTTACAATATAGAAACAGTGCATGATCTAACACAGTTCATTGGGTTTGGAAAATACATGAATAATCAGAGGTGTAATGTATTTCTAAGGGGGCAGACTGATTTATATAATGGGGACCTCGTTCCCTCGCTGTATAGAGGTCGTACAAAACTTGATACTATTACGGCAAAGTATAATCAAAGAATGAATAAGTTAAAGGCAGACATAGATTCATTCAGTCAGTATGACAGATGTGTTTTGGAACCCTTACTCCAGCATTATGGAGTGAAAACAACATATTTGGACCTTGTAGATAATGTATGGGTCGCATTATGGTTTGCACTTCATCAAACAAAAAGTGAATCCATTAACTCACACGAATATGTCTATTATTCAAACAATACCAATCAATATTCTTACATTTTGCTGGTTGCTACTGATGCAATCAATGTGTCTGAAAAAAACGGAGTATATGAAGGGGATACAACGAGGTTGGTTGATTTACGAAAAGCATTGCCATCATATTTTCTGCGTCCTCATGCTCAACATGCTTATATGCTGAAGAAAAAAGGCGAAGCTGTTAGTGACTATTCAGATTTAATTATTGGAATTGCCAAAATACCAACAGAATTAGGATTTAAATGGATAGGAACAAGTGAATTTTTGACAGTAAGTACATTGTTTCCTGCAGCATATTTTGATTCTGGATACAAAATATTGTTGAAGAAATATCCAGAGGATGAACAGGGAACAATTAATCAATATGGATCAATTCAAATATTGACTGATTAGAAGGGAGGTTTCGTCATGACCAACTTTGACTATTTGAAACAAGAACCAAAATTCAATAGTTTTTCTGATGTGGCAATTTCTGCTGAAAAGATTCTTAAGATTGATATGGAATCCAGTGTGATTAACTGTCGTCGCGCGATGGAATTTGCAATTAAGTGGATGTATTCCGTAGATAAATCTTTGGAGATGCCATATCAGGATAATCTTGTGAGTTTAATGAGTACAGAAGACTTCCATGATTTGGTAGATGATGCTTTGTGGAAGCGTCTTGATTTGATTCGTAAGATTGGAAATCGTGCAGCACATAACGGTAGAAAGATTTCAGAGGACGAAGCTATTCTTTGCTTACAGAATCTATTTATCTTCATGGATTATGTGTCATATTGTTATTCTGATTTTTACGAAGAACGACAGTACGATGTTAATCTGCTGAAAGAGACACAGGAAGAGCCGGTTGTTGCAAAATCTTCAGATAACGACGTGGATTTGCAGGCATTAATTGCAGAGAATAAGGCGCTTAAGGAAGAATTGACTGCAAAGCGTGCTGAACAACAGCAGACTTATGTGCCAAAGCCTCTTGATTTATCAGAGTACAAGACAAGAAAAATCTACATCGATTCAATGCTTTGGGATGCAGGATGGACAGAAGGAAAAGACTGGATTAATGAAGTAGAACTTCCTGGTATGCCTAACAAATCTGAAGTCGGTTTTGCTGACTATGTTCTCTATGATGACACACACAGACCACTTGCTGTAGTGGAAGCAAAGAGAACCTGTGTTGATGTTGCAAAAGGAAGACAGCAGGCAAAGCTTTACGCAGATTTGCTTGAAGCACAGTATAAGAGAAGACCAGTGGTTTTTCTCACCAATGGTTTTGAAACAAGAATTATTGATAATCAGTATCCTGAAAGAAAGGTTGCTGTTATTTATTCAAAGAGAGATTTGGAGAAGCTGTTTAATCTTCAAACAATGAAAACAAGCCTAAAACATATCTCCATAGATAAGAATATTGCAGGTCGTTATTATCAGGAAGGTGCAATTAAGGCGGTATGTGATGCGTTTGATAATCGTAACCGTAGAAAAGCACTCCTTGTAATGGCTACTGGTTCTGGTAAGACAAGAACTGTTATTGCATTGTGTAAAGGTCTTTTAGATGCCGGATGGGTTAAGAATATATTGTTCCTTGCGGATCGTAATTCGCTGGTTACACAGGCAAAGAGAAATTTTGTAAATCTTTTGCCTGATTTGTCATGTTCAAATTTAGTAGAGGAAAAGGATAACTATACAGCACATTGTATTTTCTCTACTTATCAGACCATGATGAATTGCATTGATTCAGTTAAGGATGATAATGGAAAGTTGTTTACTTGTGGTCATTTTGATCTAGTAATCTGCGATGAGGCCCATAGATCCATTTACAACAAGTATAGAGATATATTTAATTACTTTGACGCTCCATTGGTAGGACTTACAGCAACTCCAAAGGATGAGATTGATAAGAACACTTATGGAATATTTGATTTGGAAAATGGTGTGCCTACTTATGGATACGAGCTTGCTCAGGCAGTAAAGGATGGTTACCTAGTCGACTTTACTACTGTTGAAACAAAACTGAAGTTCATTGAGGAAGGTATTGCTTATGATGAACTGTCAGAAGAAGATAAGGCAGCCTACGAGGAGACCTTTGAGTCTGAAGATGGCGAATTGCCAGAACGAATCAATTCTTCTGCATTGAATACCTGGATTTTCAATGAGGATACCATAAAGCAGGTCCTTCATGTGCTTATGACAGATGGTCTTAAGGTGGATTATGGCCAGAAGATTGGTAAGACCATTATTTTTGCAAAGAATCATGCTCATGCAGAGAAGATACTTGAAGTATTTAATAAGCAGTATCCGGAGTTAAGCAAGAATGGACAGCCTTTTGCAAAGGTTATCGATAACTATATGACATATGCTCAGAGTGCCATTGACGAGTTCTCTAATCCTAAGAAGATGCCTCAGATTGCAATATCTGTAGACATGCTTGATACTGGTATTGATGTACCGGAAGTATTGAATCTTGTATTCTTTAAGAAGGTTATGAGTAAAGCCAAGTTCTGGCAGATGATTGGCCGTGGAACCAGACTTTGTCCTGGACTTATGGATGGAGAAGATAAAGGTAAGTTTTATATCTTTGATTTCTGCGGAAACTTTGAATTCTTCCGTATGAATCAGGGAAGACCTACTGCTAATATGATTGCTCTTCAGGGGGCTATTTTCTCCCTTGAATTTGAGATTGCTTATAAGCTTCAGAGTATCGAATATCAGATTGACAGACTTATTGCATATAGAAACAAACTGGTTGAGATGATGACGGGAAAGGTACAGGAGCTTAACCGTGAAAACTTTGCGGTAAGACAGCATCTGAAGTATGTAGATACCTATTCGGTTGAACTGAATTACCAATCAATCACTTTTGAAGATACCTTGATGGTACGAGAGGAACTGGCTCCGCTTATTATGCCAGATGGAGATGAAGCCAGTGCAGTTCGTTTCGATGCATTGATGTATGGAATGGAATTAGCATATCTAGCAGGCAAAGGCTATGGAAGACATAGAAGTGACCTTTTCAAGAAGGTTGAAGCTATTGCTAGCGTTGCTAATATCCCGGAGATTCAGGTGCAGTCGGAACTTATTAACAAGATTCTTCATACTGACTATGTTGATAATGCCGGAATCGATGAGTTTGAGCATATCAGAGTAAGTCTTCGTAATCTGATGAAGTACCTGCCAAAGGGAATCATTAAGTATGATACAGACTTTACAGATGAAATTCTGTCTACAGAATGGAATGATTCTGAGCTTGAAAATGATGAGTTAAAGAATTATAAGGTTAAGGCTGAGTTCTATGTTCGTCAGCATCAGGATAATATCGCAATTGCAAAGTTAAAGACAAACAAACCTTTGACTGAAACAGATATTGAATCATTAGAGCAGATTCTTTGGAAAGAAGTTGGATCCAAGGATGATTATGAAAAAGAGTATGGTCATAAGCCATTAGGTGAATTTGTACGTGAAATTGTAGGACTTGATATGAATGCTGCAAAAGAAGCATTCTCAGAGTTCCTTAATGATACAAATCTTGATAGCAGACAAATTTATTTCGTAAACCAGATTGTTGAGTACATCGTACACAACGGCATGATGAAGGATCTATCTGTGCTTCAGGAGTCGCCATTTACTGATAAGGGAAGTGTTGTAGAGATATTTACTGATCTTACCGTATGGATGGGAATTAGGAAGGTTATTGACCAGATTAATGCCAATGCGGCAGCGTAAAAATGTTAAAGGTAGGGAATACATTTGATTACAGAAGATATTCTGTCATGGATTTCGACATTGCCTAGATGGGAACAAAAACTAGGATATTATCTGCCTGTACTGAAATACAAAGACGCTTCAGTATATCATGGGGCACTCGGATATAGCAGTGACCATGAATGTATATACGCATCTTGGTCTTGATGATGCCAGAGAGGAACTTGCCAGATTAAAAGAGACCAGAAATGTAATGAAACTTAAGAGTATAATGTAGGCTTTCAGACGAGGTATTTTGTAACACAAAAATAACACATTTGGCCATGAAAATATGCGAAATGGTATGAATTTTTATCAAAATACTCATGTTAGTCTGCCAAATACACAACCTTGCAAAGCCAGTATTTATAAGGCTTTGAAGGTTTTTAGGAGGATATAAAAACTATGATAAAAATATTATTCATCTGCCACGGCAGGATTTTCTGTTCAGAATGAAAAGTCTCAAATCGTCTTAAATACTTCTATAAATAGCATTTCTTGTGTTCCATTCTCAATTTTACCAATGATTTACCAATATTTCTGGAGAGTCAGACTTGCAAAACCAGAATGAGGAGATTAAAAATATGAGCAAATTGAAACCAAGAATAACGGAAAACGGAATTGATTATATCCTTGTCGGAGATTA
>ERZ1034882.114-NODE-114-length-49064-cov-21.300149_pt1 | contig 49064 bp, 43 predicted proteins | sample MGYA00520606_ERZ1034882 | MGnify/ENA primary metagenome ERZ1034882 (study PRJEB33766, sample SAMN09781726) | gut metagenome | biome: gut microbiome | host: Homo sapiens | place: Madagascar | study: EMG produced TPA metagenomics assembly of the PRJNA485056 data...
CTTAAAATAACTCCAAGCACTAATCAACTTGTCTTCTTCGCATCTGTTTTGCTTTATAAGCCTTCCTTTCTTTTATTATCGCTTACAACTGCTTAAGATACGCTTTTAAAAACATTCAAACTATTTTTAACAAGCTCTGTAGTACCGCTTTACTTTACTCATGCACTCGAAGTATTTCTTAAAATAACTCCAAGCACTAATCAACTTGTCTTCTTCGCATCTGTTTTGCTTTGTAAACTTCCCTTTCCTCTGTCTTGATGGCGGAATAGGTATCCCGCCCTACTTAACTTTTTGTCGGATTAGTAAATCCGACCTACCTGGCTTGAATAACGAAATGGTATATTCACAACTCACCATTCACTATTCACTAATCTACCCTTGTTCAATCCAGCTTTTAATTTTTTCACCGGCTTCTTCATCATCCGTATTTGCAAGTTCTGCTGACAAATTAGATAATGTATCAGCTAATTGTGCTGGATTTTGTTGAGGAATTGCACCTCTTTGTTGTTGTTCAACAAGACCTTGAGCCAATTCGGATTGTCTTTCAGTCAATTGTGCAGCTCTTTGATTAATATCTGACAATTGTTGTTCTTGTTGGGCAGTTTTTTGTCTAAGTAGTTCAACTTCTTGTCTGTTTGCTTCTTGAATTTGTTGAACTCTGTTAGAAATAGCTTTGAATACAATAATCAAACCGATTGCACTCAATGCTACCGCAAGCCACCATGGGTTACCTGTTTCATCTGGTTTTGGAAGGTTAGACGGTTTGTCACTTGCCAAATACGGATCTGTAGAATCTGAAAATGCAATAGAAACATTATCTGCACTAACTTTTGGACTTGCTGCTTTTGCTATCAACTCTTTTAACTCTTCCAATGTTGTATTTGCCGGAAGCGCATTTTTATCCAACGTAACCGCAATTGAAATATCTTCAACAACTCCTGGTTTAATATACTCATTTGTTTGAGTTTTTGTAACACCATATTGAGTTTCTGTTGCAGTTCTTGAATAGTTTCTGTTTTGATTTGAGTTTGCAGTACCATTAGGCAAACCATTTGGAAGATATACACTTACTGCATTCAAATTCTTATTAGAATCACTGGTTTGATCTCCCAATCCTTCTCTAAAAGACTGTTCACTTACTGAAGCTTTTCTGTTCGGATCGTAATCAATTGTGAACTTTTCAACCGGAGCTTGACGTAAGAACGTACTAACTGTCGCAACATAGTTTCCTTGACCGATTAATCTATCCAATTGTTGATTAACCTTTGTTGTCATATATTTATCATTTTCTTCCAAACGCTGCAACATCTCATCTTCTGCATCCATAATACTGTGATAAGTATTGCCATTTGTGTCAGTAATAGCAATATTTTCTGCTGTCAAACCAGTTACACTGCCCAACAAAAGATTTGTAATAGCTTTAACTTTCAATTGATCCAATTTTGTTGCATCTTTTGCTAAAGTAATCTGCACTGTTGCAGTAACAGGCTTCTGCATAGATGTAAACATTGTTTGTTCCGGAATAGAAATAAAAACAGATGCGTTATCAACACCATCAATTCTTCTGATTAGTCTTGATAATTCACCGTTAATCGCTCTTGATAATCTGATTTTTTTATCTTCTTTAGTTGATGTAAAATCACCCTTATCAAAAATTTCCAAGCCGATATTTTGATCCATCAAACCGCTTTGAACAATTTGAATTAATGCTTGATCTCTATCTGTTGTATAACAAGCTTTTCTACCTGTCTTGCAATCACCTTTTTTCAAGTAAAGAATAGATTTTGTACCATCAAGTCGTCTACTAACAACAATATCGTATTTGGCAAGAAGTGCCTGAATTTCAATAGCTTTTCCGGCATTGTCAGTTGTCAACAAATCAACATTTTCTTTCAACGGTTCACCGGTAATCTCAGTTCCATTTGCAGACTTTTTAGAGCCACCAATAATACTAACGGTTACAATCAATGCCAAAAATAGCACCACTGCGCCAATAATCCCATATAGTAAAGGTTTATTCTCTAATAGTTCTTTAAAATCCATCTTCTGCCCTCTTTGTAACCGCCTGCAATTGTTTTTAAATACAAGCTTTTCCCAAGTCTGTTAAATTATTCCTAATCTAAAGTTATTCTACACCTGAATTTGCATAACTTTATCATACGCTTGAATGACTTTTCCGGTAAGTTGAGTTGCAACGTTAATACTAATTTCTGATTTTGCCATTGCAGTCATAACATCGTGAATATCAACATTTTTACTACCTGACATCACATCTTTTAACAAATCATCTGGAGCATTCAACTCTGTATTCAAGTTTTCAACCAAACCAGACATAACCTGTTTAAAATCCGGAGAGGCTTGATTTTCAACCCTCGTCATTCTTGCAGAAGGCATATCAGAAAACCCTGTGTCGAGTTTTGTGTGCTGTATTCTTCCTGCCAAATCGTATTGTGGATAAAAACTGCTCATATATGCCTACCTTTCTACATTTATAATAGCGTATATTTTCTTAAATTTATATAGCAGGCAAACAAAAATCATCCAAATTCAGTAGAAAAAACACTAAATTTCAATCCTTTTTACTACCTGACTTTGCATGATTTTAATGATTTTATAAAAAAAAGCAAGTTTTAATCTAAGCTTCTTCAAGTTCTCGTCGAATATCATCAACTGTTACATGAACAATTGGAGAATTTGCATCTTTACGCAAAACAACATTTTTTATACCAGACTGAACAATAAACCTCTTACATAAAATACAAATAAAATTATGTCCCCAAATATACATTGTAGATCCTTTACATCTATCCTGACCGGCTTGAATAATAGCATTTTGCTCAGCATGAATTGAACGACAAGTTTCATATCTCGTTCCTGATTGAATATTATTTTTTATACGATAACATTCTCCTCTCTCATAACAAGATTCAACTTTAGAAGGCGTTCCGTTATATCCTGTTGCCTTAATCTTTTTATCTTCACCAACAATAACTGCTCCAACTTGCGCCCTCAAGCAATTTGAACGACTTGCACAAGTTTTTGCTAAATCTAAAAAATAGTCTTCCCAAGACTTTATTTCCATAAAAATTTCCTCCGCAACAACTATTGTTTATAATTTCTTATACCGGTTGTAATCATCGCAATACCATATTTATCACAAGTTTCGATAATTTTTTGATCTTTCACAGAACCACCCGGTTGAATAATCAAACTAATTCTACCTTGTACCGCAGAATAAATACAGTCCTCAGCATGAATTGTTGCATCGGATGCCAAAACAGCCTCTTTTGAGTTGTCGCAAGCATAATTCAGGGCTTGTTCAACTGCAACAATCGCATTTGTCTGTCCTTGAGAAATCGCAACTGTTTTAAAATCTCTTGCAATAACCGCAGAATTTGTTTTAGCGTATTTTACAACTTTCCAAGCGAAAATTGCATCTTCAATTTGTTCTTTTGTCGGCTTTTCTCTTGTAACAACTTTAAACATATCTTTATCTAGTTCGCTACTATCGCTATCTTGAACAAGTGTGCCAAATGGGGACATAATAACATCTTCTCTGGCTAATTGTCTATATTCTTTCAAAGGCGTATTTAATTTAACCAACTTGATATCAGGGTTATCATTAAATATTTCAATTGCCTCTTTTGAATAATCTGGAGCTACAATAACCTCAACTGCCATAGAATTTAAATGTTTTGCGACTTCACTATCAACTGTTTTAGAAAAACCAACTGTTCCATAAAAAGAACTGATAGGATCGCAATCAAAAGCTTTTGTATAAGCATCATAAATTGAACGCCCCAAAGCAACTCCACAAGGCTTTGTATGTCTTATAATAGAAACAGCATTCACATCAAAAAATTCGCTCACAATATTAGCAGCCTCAGTAACGTTCAAAATATCGTTAAAAGACAACTCTTTGCCATCCAATACTTCGTAATCAACCATTCTTTCAGTTTTGTAAATAGCACCTTTTTGGTGAGGATTTTCACCGTATTTCAAATCACGAACTTTTTCAAAACTCAATGTTTTAAAAGGTTTTTCTCCGGTTTGCTCTGCCAATAAAGAAGATATAGCCCTATCATAATTAGCAGTAAAATTAAACGCTTTTGCCGCAAGTTTTAACCTTCCAAATTCGTTAGCATTCAAAGCAACATAATAATCAACTTTATCAATAATAACAGTTACATTTCTATAATTTTTCGCACCAGCCCTTAACAATGTCATTCCGACAACATCAATATTTTTAATTACATCATCAATATTGCTATTCTCAAGCACAAGTTTTTCAAATGGGCAAATATTTACGACGACCATATCAAAAGATTTTACTGCAAAACGTTCTAACTCATTCATTTCTCTAGTATCAGAACTGTTTGCTAAAATCCCAGCCAAAATAGTTTCATTCAAAGCTTCATAATCTTTCATCAAAAATCCGGCAGTATTAGAAAACTCCGAAAGATTAATCACATCAATTTCTGCACTACGAAGCAATTCGTAAGTATCTCCACCTGCAACAATTTCATAATCAAACTTTTCTGTCAAATTTTTTGCAAAATCAATCAAACCTACTTTGTCATATACACTTAAAAACGCACGTCTTTTCATTTTATTCCCCATATTCTAGTATTTTTCTTTATTATTATAACACCGGAATAGAAAATATCATATTTTCTTAGCATTTTGTAACTATTTTTCGTTTTTCTTGATATAATTTAATTAATATATTATAATAATTCTGAGAAAGAGGTTTATTGATGGTAAGTAACAGAATTACAGAAGGCGTAGGAAAGAAAATTGTTGAAGCATTAAAACAACAATCAGATATTGAAATTCAAAATGTTGTTGAAAACCCTGTTCCGGTTGCAGAGGAACATCCGGCATCGGCAGAAGACGAAATTATTTATAATGAAGAAGAACCAATATATGAAACAACAAATGAAGAAGTTGTTGTTAATCAGGAAAATACAGAAGAAGAACCTGTAAAAGAAGAACCGGTTGAACAAGAAACTCCGGTTGAAAAACCTTTTAATTCAATCAACTTAACTTCTTTTGAAAACCCTGCCCCTGATTTTTCAAGCAAATTCACATCTCCACACGTTATGAATTTCACTCAAACTGCGCCAATTTCACAAATGATTGAAAAAGAAAATTTTGCAAATGAACTTGACGGATTTGATATTCCTGCAAATATTGCGGTCCTAAAACAACTCATCAACCAACTTCCTGCAGGTGTTTCAAGGCAAACAGGCGCACAAATCATCAAACAAACTATGGAAGCTTTGGGAATTTCAATGAAAAGTGTTTTGCAAGAAGCTCAACAAGTTCAAGAAAGCTTAAATAATTCTGCAAGGGAATGCCAAGCATCTATTATGGAATATAAAAAGCAGATTAATGTTTTGGAAAAACAATCACAAAAATTCCAAAAGCAATATGCTGCGTTGAATGAAATAATTAGTTTATTTGTCCAAACAGGAATATAGTATTGTAATATTTATCATTACAAAAAGACGGCATATATATTTAAACAGAAACCCTAAAACTCACTTTTAACTTTATCAAGTATTAGGGTTTCTGTTTATTTTTAGAGAGTTTTTCCCAAAAAACTAATTTAATAATTCATTTGCCAATTGTCATTAAGAATTTTACCAAAACAGCCCCACCACAAAGAACTGTTTTTTATACAATGATTTGTAAAAAGCTGATCTCTTTCTTCTGCTGAACAAGGCGCTGAATTACAAAGCTCATCCAACAAACCATTTGAATGTATTTTTATTGCAAAAGTATCTCTACCAACAATATTAGGACCTTTTTTACCATTGACATCTAAATGAAAATAATTACTTCCAGAAATAATAGCAATAGAAGCTCCGTTTGCTAAAACATAAGCTCTGACACCATCACTATCAGTAGACATAAAATTAATGCTTGAGCCATCTATCTTTTTGTAGTTAGAACCAAAACAAGCAGTTTCATCCATGCCACAATCTTTAACTATTTTAAAATAATTTTTCATAAAACTATCCAATGAATTAATATCAGTTAATCCTGCTTCTGTTAAATTTATAGCATTTCTGTCTGTTTGATATCTCAATAACGCCTGCGACATTTCATTATAAGTCTTGTGTAATTGGGTTACATAAGATTGTCGTTGATAGTTCTGCATTAATGTCGGAACAGTCATTGCTGAAACAACACCAATAATACCGAGAGTTACCAAGACCTCTGCAAGAGTAAAAGCTGCTTTTCTTAGTGAAAAGTGAGAAGTGAAACGTGAAAAGACCTTATCAGTAAAGTTATTTTCTTCCATATCACTATTCCATGTCATTGCGCACTTGTTGCGCAATCTATTTAAATTCTCGTCATCTTGAGCGGTGCTACGCACGTAGCCCACTGCAATAATATTGCATTCTTTTGCAAATATTCGTGTTTGCACTGCGAAAGATCGCAATATTGATAAAATTTCACCAGCCATGCGATACTTCGGACTGTTGTCCTCAGTATGACGTTTCACGTCATTGCGAGCGATAGCGTGGCAATCCAGTATATTATTAACCCCTCTCTGAAATTTATAAGTTCGCTTTAGCTCACTAACAAATTTCTTCTCTCCCCAAAGGGCGAGATTATTAAATGCTTCGATTAGGCTAAAACCATGATTATGAGGGGGCTTTAGACTATTGCCCCCCCCCCGACAAGCTTATTTTCTTTGAATTTCATACTAAATTCCTCTCTTTCTTTCATAAATATATTATTATTCTAACAAATTTTTTGAAGTTTTTCAAGTAGTTGCCCAAAATTACACCTCTCACCCTACCCTCTCCCACAAGGGGCTAGGGGAAAGAAGAATGTGTTGGCGATATGAACCAAAATATCTTCAACGATAAGGACTTTTCACGTTTCACTTCTCACTTTTCACGTTTTTATATTTCATCAATATTTGTCATTATAGATTTATATAAAAAAATAGAACCTATAAGGTTCTATTTTTTCAACTTATTTATGAAGAATACTTAAATGAGCTTTGAATATTCTTATCCATCATACTTTGACAAGAATCGTACTCTGCATCAATCATTTTCAATCTATTTTGATATTCTTGCATTTGCATATCTAATTTTTGTTCAAGAACTTTTAATTTCGCCTGCCGTTGCTGGAGAAGTTTGGTTGTAGGAGATTCCGGATCATAATCATTTCCCACTTGCATCAAATCACTCACAGACTGCGACAACCCCATTTTTGTCTGGGTAATCAATTGGATTTTGTATTCCAAATCCAGTCGCTGTTGTTGAAGATACATTAATCTGATTTGTGAGGTAAGTAATCCCATTTTATCTTCCTTTATCTTGTTTCATTAAGGTGATTACCTTGCAGAAACGTGTGTTGATTGTTTTCTGCAATCAACTGTTCCATTTTTTGAAACTGATGACGGTGATAGTTTAATCTATATTGCGCCATCTTTCGTTTCTTATTCATCGTCAAAAACTCTTTCAAGCCTTCAACAAATGAATTTGTCATTGATTTTATAGGATTCTTTCTTATCAGAAAGTTTTTCGAATATATTAAGAAGTCTATTAACCTTTTTATATTCGTTTCTAAAGTATCTCGAAGCATTTTTCTCCTTACACTTTAGACCTACATGTATATTAAAACAATTTACACACAAATATTGCCATGATTGGAAACATTTGCTTAACATGTCTTAATCATGTTGTCCATCGTACTTTTACTATTACGGATATGTTTTCTAAAAACTTTAGTAAAAACAAAAAACTTGTAAATAAAATTTACAAGTTTTGAATTGCTTTACTATCGCCTTCAATAGATTCTTTCAGCATCTTTTTAACAACATCACCCTGTGTATCCAACATCTTGCACACAGTTTCAATGTTTCTAACCTTTTGCGAAAGAATTGTGTCGGCATTTGCTGTAATATTACCTGTAACATTTTGATAAGCCGCTAATGCAGCAGAGGATGTTCCTTGCATCAAGTTACCCATTACAATTGCCGGAAGTCCGTATTCACCCAAATAAGGAGCAGCTGCCTGCATAATTCCACCCCAACCGGAAATAATTCCGGCTACAGGCATAACCAAATTCTTCATTGAAAAACCGTAACCATTTGCAGCTCCTAATCCGTAAGCAGCAGCACTTGCAACATCTGCAATTCCTCCAACTCCAGATGCGTAACCAGTTGCAACCCCACTATCAGTTCCCCAACCGCTTACAATTGAAGATGCACCACCTGTTGCATAACCATCAAGCCCCCACGATATAGGCGCAGCTCCTGACGGAAAACCTGAATAGTTATACAAAGAATCTATTCCGTAAGATGAACCGCCATTAAAAGATGATGAATAAGATGTTCCGGGAACATTCATCGTTTGAGATGCACCAAACACAGTTGCAAAAGATGATGGAGCTAACAAGCTTGCAATATTATATAAAAAACCACCTGTCGCACCAAAACCTGAACCCAACCCGTTACCGGAAACTGTCAAATCTCTCAATTGGTCATAAGTTTCCCAAAGTTGTGCTTTTGCATCTCCGCTCGCTGAGCCGAATTTGTTTGCTATTACAAGATAACTGTCATTTTTGTAAGCCATTTGAACCTCTTAATTTTATTCAAAAGTTTTGTATGTAGATTCGATATTTTTATCAATAACTTTCTTAACAGATTCCATTTCTGTTTGCAAAGCCTCTTGTTCAGTATCAAGTTGTCTTAAACGAAGTTCAAGAGTTCTATCTTGTTGCTGAATTTTTTCTGTTTTTGCGTTAATATCCGCAATTCTTTTTTCATAAACCTGCATATCATAATTATACTGGTTCATTGCGTCATTATAAGCATTTTCATCAGTTTTTGTTTCTGTACTCAAGGTATAAGTTGCAGATGTATCTTCAAACCTGATTGTTTGCGGTCTGCCAGAATCATCCAACTGGACAAATGCTCTTTGTTTTTGTTCAATTTTTGTACTTATATTTTCTGCATCATACATTGTTAACTTATTTTGGTTTTCAGTAGGTTTTGAAGGATCTGGCGCACTTTGTGCAGTTGTTTGCAAATCTTCTAAAGTCGCAAAATAAGTTTTTCCACCTGATGTCCATGTATAAATATTATCTGAACTTGAAATCTTTTCTGCAGGAAAATCTTTACAAATTTGTTCGTAAGCAGCTTTCATATCCTTATCTGTCGCATCATATGGGAGAACTTCATTATTCCCGACATAAGCCGGAACATTTTCTGCAATTGAATATGTAGGTAAGTCAGATTTTCCTTCTACTGCTTTTTTCAAATCTGTTGTAGATACAAAATTTAATTTTCCATCATCATCAGTGTAAGTATAAACATTATTTACATCAACTTTTGCAAAATCAGGATAATCCTTTACAATTTGAGCATAAGTAGTTCTTTGCTCATCAACTGACGCATCATATTTTGTAAGCTCTTTTCCTCCAACAGTATAAATTCCGGTCGCATCATCATAAGTAACTTGATCTTGTGCCACTGTAGATTTTGCTGCTTTCGTATTAAAACTTACTTGCGGATTAGCTTTTTTAGTCTGAACACCTGTATAAACATCTGAATAATGATAATGTGAAATCATATAGTTGTAACCGTCAGGATCATTTATCAAATCAGACATCTCTGTAATTGTTTCAGTATTAGTTCCATCTTGATAAGAATATTGTAAAGTAGTATAGTCTTGAGTACTTGGAGCTGTAGGAACTTCTAAGGCTAACAATTCATTAAAAGTATTAGCACTCTGATTTGCCAATGCCGTACGAGCTTGGTTAATCTGTTGTCCTTCATATTCTACGTTTGTTTTTCTTGCGGTCAAGCCCAAATATCTTGCTTGTGACGCTGCCATGCCCATAAGCTACTCTCCTTTATCTACCTGCTCAATTCATGTATAATGGAGTTTTTTAATAAGTCAACATTATATATAAAATTATACGGTACAAATCACAAAATTAATATAAAAAAATCGATAAAATCATACATTTAGAGGAGAAAAAAATATAAATTTCATACAGTAGAATTATAAAAAAATCAATCGATTATTAAACGCAACTGTCATTGCGAAGCGAAAAGGAATAAGGAGGGGAAATAAAAAATTTTTGAATATACGCTGTAGCAATCCCATTCAATTCAAATTAATAAGATTACTACGTCACTAAAAACTTTCTATATCAATGTTTTTTGGGTACTCATAAGCCATCATACATGAAAAATATTTTATCCTACTTATAGCAATATTTTTTATCACTATAGCTTCAATTATCAATCAATGCATTATATCGTTCTTTATGACCATCTGGAAAAATTCTATAATACATTCCTGCGATACGTTTAATCTCATATTTTTCTAATATTTTACCATTTGCATCCATCAATTCCGCTTTTGGTCCGTCTTTATTACTATCCTCTTCCTTGTAAATATTCCCATTAGAAAACTCTCTTATAGCAGTTTTAACAAAATTTCCATCTTCACCTTCTTCATTTTTTTCTATTTTAGTTTTGTATAATAAAGTACCATTACGATCATATGTCTCTTTTAGGCTTTTTGATCCTGTGTCGTAAATTACTTTATTTTTTGCTATGATATTATTTTCTCTATCATATTCTATTTCTGCTATAGTACCATCTGCTTTTGTTATTTTTTCTTTTCTTCCTTTTATTTTACCAGTACCGTCTACTTGCGCACTAAGAGTCCGACTTTCGATTATTTCTTTAATGTTACCATTTTCATCATACTCGTAGTTCGTTTTATCCATAAAAAAATCTTCATTGTCTGCAAAAAGTTTATTTACTTCGTCTTCTTGTTCCGGTGAGCCTTTTCTAACATCGAAACCAAGACTTCTTATGTATGTATCTGCATTTGTGGCTCCTATGCTATATACTTTCCCGTCTTTATAATATCGTGGGGAATCCGATTTAAAATTTTTAATTTTTTGAATTCTTCCTTTTTCGTCATAATCAAATTCTTTATATCCAAAGAAATTATCCATCTTTGGAGTTTTGGATGGAGTTTTGGATGCAATTTTTAATGTTTTTGATCTTTTGTCATATTGAATATGTTGCTCATAGAAACCTCTTTGTTGTACTTCAGAGATAGTTTCTTCTGAATTTTCTCCATTATCACTATTATTAAGTAATGCGGAAAATATTTTTGATATATTTTCACTCCATTTAAAATTTTCAAAGAAGCCAAAAGCCCTAGTTTTTCCTAATTTTTCAAGTTCTTCTTTGCTAAAATCTTCACTATCAATTATTCCATTGTTATTTTTATCTCCAAAAACAGAGATAGGAGTATTGTTTTGTTGTTCTTTGTTTGTTGCTATTGCTTTTTTAGAAAATGCAAAACTCTGACTTTCGTTATCAATTCTGACCATTGTACAATCTCTCCTAAAAATTTTATACACTTCTATAAAAACGTAAGGGCTGGAAAAATTGACATAGTACTCCGCATAGCATAGCAGAGTATAGCGTCATTATGACAAAGTTTGAGCCTGTTTTAAGCCCATCTTTACATTTCTCAACATGTGATATTTGGGCATTCTTCCTCACAAAAAACTATTCAACAAAAGAGGTGCGACAAAATTGCCACACCTCTTTTGATTAACATCTTTAAATAAATCTATTCTTCAGATTTTTCTTCGCCTGCCTCAGCTTTTTCAGCATTGATAGTCAAAGCAATTCTTTTATCTGTTGGGTTGAATTTCAATATATAAGTATCAACCTTGTCACCAACTTGCAAAATGCAATCTTTTTGGTTTTGCAATTCTACAACTTCAGCGTGCGGTAACAAAGCTTCAACACCAGGAAATACTTCTACAAATGCGCCAAAATGTTTAATTCTTGTAATTGTACCCTCAACTTTGTCACCTTCTTTGATATTTTTTTCAGCCTCTAACCATGGATCCGGTTCAAGATTTTTCAAACTCAAAGAAACACGTTGCTTATCGTGATCAACCGCAATAACTTCAACATCAATTTTGTCGCCAACATTCAAAATATCTGTCGGATGATCAATCCATCTCCAAGACAATTGAGATAGTGGCAATAATCCATCAATTCCGCCTAAGTCAACGAATGCACCGAAATCTGTAATTCTAACAACGTCACCTTTTACAATCTGACCGGCTTCAATTTGAGAGAATACATTTTTTCTTGCTTCAACAGCTGTATCATCATAAACTTTTTTATTAGAAAGTATAAAGTTGTTTTGTTGAGGATCAAGTGTAAGAATTTTAACTTCTAACTTACTTCCAACTTCCAAATCACTTTCTTTAACTCTTAATTGAGATGAAGGAACAAAACCTCTAACACCTGAAACTTCAACCAACACACCGCCTTTTACAACACCGGCAACTGTACCAAGAATAGTTTCATCAGCTTCCTTAGCTTTTTCAAGTTCTTTCCAAGCATAAGCAAGGTCAACTTTTTTCTTAGATAGAAGGAATTTTCCATCCTCATCTTCTTCTCTGATAATCAAAAATTCGTACTCATCACCTTTTTTGAATTTTTGTTCAATATTTTCATCTTTGTCTACGGCTTCACGTGTAGGTACAACGGCAATAGTTTTCGCGCCAATATCAACCATAACGCCTTGACTATCATAACCACATACGATGCCTTTTACTAAATCACCTTTTTGAAATTTGTAATCATACTTTTTCAGTAATTCTTCAAAATCTAACTCACTTGATGTCATTTTTACTCCATTTGTCATAAGACACTAATCTGTCAACTTTGTGAACATTGTAACAAATTTTTTAAAATTTGTAAAGTTTTATGTAAAGTTCCTTAACAAAACAGGAACTAAAGGGCTATTCTATCTTTTATTTTTTCAATAATACCTGCAACTGTATCTATCAAATTTTGTGTTGAGCCGGCTGCACATTTTGCGCCAATTATTTGATTTTCTTTGTTTAATTGAATACAGTCAACTCTATTTTGTTTAGTTAAGATATAAAGTTTTGAACTATCATTCAAACCAATAGAGCGTGTCATTTGCAAATTATTTCGTTTTGCATATTTCGCAATATTAAATGGTTCTACTACCGGAATTTTTGACATAATCTTTCCTTTCTTTTACTCATACAAAAGCGGGACATGAGATATTTTGCTACATGTTCCGCTTTTATATAAAGTTATATTAACTTATAAACTTACGCTTTCAATGATTCTATCAAATCAGAGATTGTTTTTTCTTGAACTTCAATTTCTTCAATTCTTGATTTTGTTTGTTCTATCAATTCTTTCGGCGCATTTGCAACGAATTTAGGATTGTTAATTCTGCCTAAAAGAGATTTCTTTTCGTTTGTAAGTTTATCTAATTTCTTTTGTTGACGAGCTATTTCGGCATCCAAATCAATCAAATCCGCCAATGGCAAAATAATTTTTGATGCTGAAACAACGGCAGTTGCACTCTTTGGTGGAACAGGGGCGTTTTCATCAGCATAAGATATATTTTCTACACGTGCAAGACGTTTGATATATGCTTCAATTTCTTCAAAAATCGGTTTTTCATCTTTTTCTGCTCTAATTTCAATATCACATTTAATTGATGGAGAAATATTGAAACTTTGACGAACATTTCTCAATGATGTAATTGTTTCAAATACCAATTCCATCTCTTGAGCTTCTTTAGTAAATTCCAATTCTTTTCTATAAACAGGGAAATCCGAAACAATAATCGCTGACTTCATTTCATCATCACCCAACTGTTTCGCAGGTTTTGGAATTAATTGCCATACACGTTCTGTAATATGAGGCATTACCGGATGTAACATTCTCAAAGACATATCAAGAACATATCTCAAAACTCTTTGAGTATTGGCTTTCAATTCGCTATCTTGAAGTTGAATTTTCGCAATTTCAACATACCAATCGCAATATGAATTCCAGAAGAAGTCATAAAGAACATGAGCAACTTCACCAATTCTAAATTCCTTGATATTTTCGTTGATTTCTTTTGCCGTTTTGTTTAATTTATCCAAAATCCATTTATCAGCAATAGTTAAATTAGAATAATCAACATCTTTATCATCAACTCCATCAAGGTTCATCAACACAAATCTTGATGCGTTCCAAATTTTGTTTGCAAAATTTCTTCCGTATTCAAATCTTTCTTCACTCATCTTGATATCTTGTCCGCCATAAGTACAAAGTGAAGTCATTGTAAACCTCAAAGCGTCGCAGCCGTACTTATCAATAATTTTAACCGGATCAATTGTATTGCCTTTAGATTTTGACATTTTTTGACCTTTTTCATCACGAATAAGCCCGTGAATATAAACAGTCGAGAACGGCGCTTTTTGAGTAAATTCCAAGCCCATTGTAATCATTCTTGCAACCCAGAAGAAAATAATATCAAAACCGGTTACAAGGGTTGTTGTAGGGTAGAATTTTTTAAAATCTTCACTTTCGGTATTTGGCCACCCCATAGTTGAAAACGGCCACAAACCTGATGAGAACCAAGTATCAAGGCAATCTGTATCTTGTACATAATTTTCAGGGTCAGGATTTTCTTTAGCAACAACCATTTCACCTGTTACTTTGTGATAATATGCAGGAATTTGATGTCCCCACCAGATTTGGCGAGAAATACACCAATCACGAATATTTTCCATCCATCCAAGATAGTTCTTTTCCCATCTGTCAGGTACAAATTTAATTCTACCATCTTTTACCGCAGCAATAGCTTCTTTTGCCAAAGGTTCCATTTTTACAAACCATTGTTCAGAAAGTAATGGTTCAATAGTAGTTCCGCAACGTTGGCATTTACCAACATTGTGTTCATGTTCTCTTGTTCTTAGCAAGAAATTGTTATATGAAAGCATACCAACAATTTTTTCTCTTGCTTCATATCTATCAAATCCGTGAAGTTCTTGAGGTACTTCGCCACAAGCCTTCATTGTTCCATCATTATTGATAACCCAAATTGGTTTCAAATTGTGACGTTGACCAACTTCAAAATCGTTAGGATCGTGTGCAGGAGTGATTTTAACTGCGCCTGTTCCAAAGTTTTTATCAACATATTCATCTGCAATAATAGGAATTTCTCTACCTGAAAGAGGAATAATAACAGTTTTTCCTACCAATTCAGAATATTTATGGTCATCCGGATGAACCGCAATTGCGACATCACCAAAAATTGTTTCCGGTCTTGTTGTTGCAACAATAATTGCACCACTTTCATCTTTTAATGGATAAGAAATTTCCCACATATGACCTTGTTCTGTAGCATATTCAGTTTCAACATCAGAAATCGCACTATTACAACGAGGACACCAGTTTACAATATATTTTCCCTTGTAAATTAAGCCTTTTTCGTACAATCTTACGAATACTTCTTTAACCGCATCAGAACAACCTTTATCAAATGTAAAACGTTCTCTTGAACGGTCAAATGATGCACCTAAACGTTTGCATTGATCCAAAATTGCGCTTTTATGTTCATTTGTCCATTCCCAAGTTCTTTCAACAAATTTTTCTCTACCTAAATCGTAACGTGTTAAACCCTCTTTTGCCAATTGTCTTTCAACAACATTTTGAGTAGCCAAACCAGCATGGTCTGTACCAGGAACCCAAAGAGTTTCATATCCGGCCATTCTGTGATAACGAACCAAAATATCTTGCAAAGTTTCGTCTAAAGCGTGCCCCATGTGCAAAACACCGGTAACGTTTGGCGGTGGAATTACGATAGAATATGGCGGTTTTTGACTATTTGCATCAGCCTTAAAATATTCGCCATCTTCCCAAAACTTGTAAATACTTTCTTCAGTATCTTTTGCATCGTAAACTGTAGGTAAATCTTCAATTTTTGTTGCTATCATATATTACATCCTTCTTATTTTTGCGTATATATAGAAAATAGCACAAAAACAAAGATTATGGTATAAGTAAAATATGAAAAAGATATTTCTTTTAATTTGTTTAACTTTTTTACTATCAATACAACAAGCGAACTCTGCCAGCATTAGCGATTATATCGACAAACCATACGCCGGAATGGCTTATTCAATAGCATTAAAACAAGATATACCATTCCTTCTTATTTTTGCAGAACCTAGTAATGCAATTGTTTTACTCAGACTAATGCCACTAGTAAATATGGTTTATAATGACTACAAAGGACTTTACAATTTTTGCATAATTAATACGAGTGTTGAAGAAAATAATGAATTAGTAAACTATTTTGCGCCTAAAAAATTACCAGCATTGTACCTTATTGACACGCAAAATATGACATATACATTGATTGAGTCAAAATACTATAACAAAAACGCGTTAAATAGAATATTAAAGGAATTTAAAAAAGAAACATTAATTACACCCCAAAAACAATAAATTTATAAAACTTGTCAAAAAAAACGAAACGCACATGCGTTCCGTTTTTCATTTATTTTTTATTAAACAATACTACTTATGCTTTTGGAGCAGCGTTAGCAATAATGTCCATTTCATCTAATGATGCGTAAACTGCGTGGCATCCACAATCTACATACAAGATTTGACCTGTTGTACCTGTTGACAAATCAGATGCTAAATACAAACCTGCTTTACCAACATCTTCCAATGCAACGTTTCTGCCAAGAGGAGCTTTTGCAATAGCTGCTTTAAGCATTTTATCAAAGCCTGAAATACCTTTAGCAGCAAGAGTTTTAACAGCACCAGCAGAAATACAGTTAACTCTAACACCTTTTTTACCAAGGTCAGCTGCCAAGTATCTCATTGAAGATTCAAGAGCTGCTTTAGCAACACCCATTACGTTATAGTTTGCAACAACATATTCAGAACCCAAATATGTAAGAGCGAAAATTGAGCCGCCTTCATTCATGATAGGTTCAGCATGGTGGCATAAAGAAACTAGAGAATAAGCACTTACACCTAAAGCTAAATCCCAACCTGCACGAGATGTATCAATAAATCTACCTTGCAAATCTTCTTTAGCAGCAAAAGCAACGGCGTGAACAACAAAATCCAATTTGCCATAAACTCTTTCACATTCTTTAAATACAGCTGCAACTTCGTCATCTTTAGTAACGTCACAACTCATAATAATTTTTGCGCCCATATCTTCTGCGATAGGTCTAACACGTTTTTCCATAGCCTCACCTGCATAAGTAAATGCAATATCAGCACCTGCATCGTGTAGTTGTTTTGCAATAGCGTAAGCAATCCCGTGAGTATTAGAAACTCCGAAAATTACACCTTTTTTACCTTCCATTAGTTTCATAAGTTATATCTCCCTCTTTTTTACTAACTAAAATACGTGTCTATCGTAGCACGAACAGAAAAAAATGGCAATAACAGAAGTGAGAAGTGAAAGGTGAAAGGTGAGAAATCCGTTTAGTTCGCTTCGCTCAAAAATAACTTTGGTGCGATAGCACCTGTATTGGTCTTTTCACTTTTCACTTTTCACCCCCTGAATTATTAACAATTGTAACAACATGCAAACATGCTGAAATCAGGGAGTTTCGGAAGTTTTTATATATTTAAGAGAGTAAAAAAGAGAGCTAACTATGGGCGTTTCAAACGTAAATAACCTAAATAAAATTGATTTAACAAAGCTTGCTCTAGCGCAAAAAAGCAGACTAGCTAAGTCAAACCAACCTGCCTATATGCAAATGACAGGCTCAATTTTTAATGCTCCTGAAGTTAAACAACAACAAGAAACTACAAACTTAAATACTCTTAACACTAAAAAAAGTTTAAACGAATTAACTAAAAAAACTTCTACTTCTAACTCAACAACAAATAAAACAGAAGGCAAAGACAAAGAAGAAAATGTCGATCAAGGCAGCGTAAAATCTCAAGGTAATCAAGCTAAAAAAGGAACTACACAAACAGAAAAAGATTCTCGTGAAGTTAAAACAATCAATTCAGAATCAAAAAAACTTAACAAAAACATCAAACAAGAAGATAAAAAGTTCCAAGCTCAATTAAAACAACAACAAGCTGCTTTCCAAAAAGATAGCGCAAAACTTGAAAAACTATCTCAAGAAACAGAAGAAACTCAAACTGAAATTGACAACGCTCAAAATGAATTGGATAGTTTGTTAGGATCTTCAACTTTTACTATAAGCAGAGGCGATGGCACTCAAGGCGGTCAATCAACAAACCCTAATCAAGATAAAATCGACCAACTTCAAAAATTCATCGGTTCTAAATCAAACCTTGTTCAAAACAATGGCAAACAAATTTATTCATTGCAAAGAAGTTCTTCAAGAACACTTTCAAGAATGAATAGAACAAATGCAAACTTTGTAAAAATCCACAAAAAGAACACAAAAGCAATTCAACAAAACCAAAACGAAACAAGTAACGTTGTAAAATTTGCAACAAAACTTGAACAATGGAGTGCAATTGCAGAACAAGGTGGTAAAGCTCTTGACTTAGCTGGACAAGGGATGGTTGCAGCCGGTCAAGCAATCGCATCAACAGCTTGGGGGGAAGCGGTAGGTGCTGCAATGATTGCAACCGGAACAGTAATGTCAAAAGTTGGTACAGTTGCCGAAATGTTAGGTCAATACGGACAAACTGCAGCAAACATCACAAAAACCGCAGCTTACGCAGCAGAAGGCAATTTGGCAGGAGCTATGACAAGTGCAGCAGCAGCAATCCAATCAGGTGCAGCAGCTCAAAAATCTACTAAAGGCTTAAGTGACAATTTCAAAGCTATTGACAAGCGAGCAACAGATGCAACAAATAAAGCGGCAGCAAATGCAGCCGCAAAACAGACTGTTAAACAAACACAACAAGATGCAGTCGATAAACTTGGAGCAAATGCAACTAAAGAACAAATTAAACAAGCTAAATCCGAAGCACTTGGCGGCATGACTAAAAAAGAGATGAAACAATCCATTAGCGGAAAACTACAAGAGCAAATGGCTAACAAAGAAATTTCTTCAAAAGATTTGTTCAAAGATATAAAAAACAAATCAATCAGTTCAAATTCTGCAGTCGCAAATGCAAAAAAAGAAGCAATTGACAAATTTAGCAGCAACGTACAAGCCGCTAACGGTACAATTACAAATGGCGTTGTTACCGGTCTTGACAAAAAAGCAAGAAAAGAAATTGGCAAAAAGACAGTCACAGGTTTCACTAACACTGCATCAGTTGCTAAAAAATCAACTCAAAAGTTTGACTTCCAAAAACTTTCTCAAGGTTTGATGTCTACAGCAGCGTTATTCTCAGCTCAAAACACAAACACTCAAGGAACTCATAAAGGCTACGCAGCTCAATGGGATTTAAACGCTGATCCTAAAATGAGAAGAATTAGAAACGCAAGAATGGCATCTGTTCGCCACGCTGCTTACGCATAACATAAAAAAAGAAGCTAATCATTTCTGAAAAGCTTCTTTTTATTACTTCTATTATCTGGCTTATTTTACATAAGACAAGTCATTTGCTTGATTTCTCATTGCGGTTTGTTCTTCCAACAACAAGTTCATATAAAGTAACTTGTTAGCAGTCATCTGATCAAGGTTTGTAAATTCAGCCCCTGCACGTCTGTCTGTTGCAGAAACAACCTTAACATCAGCATTAATATTCAAATCACCATAAGAAATGTTCACCGGAACAATATCTCCGACTTTCAAGTCATTGTGGTGAGTTACTGCGATACCACCTCTTGAGATATCAATTAGAGAATCAATTTGTGTATTTTCTGCCAATTGAACAGGGTTTCTGTTATCTTGAGCAGGGAACCTCATATAGTGACGTTTATCTATAGAGTTTACATTATATTCAACAACACGTTGTTTATATGTTTCTTTTCCATAACTTGAATCTCTTGGATCAGTCGGTCTATCATCATCAGTATCGGTATCAATATCTGTATCTGTGTCTGTATCCACATCGGTATCCGTATCAATGTCGGTATCTATATCTGTATCTGTGTCTATGTCTGTATCCGTATCAGTATCGGTATCGCTATCAATATCAGTGTCTGTGTCGGTATCTGTATCGCTATCAGAATCAACGTCAGTATCTGTGTCATTGTCCGTATCAGTATCAGTATCGATATCTGTGTCAGTATCGGTATCCGTATCAACATCGGTATCTGTATCTGTGTCAATATCGGTATCGGTGTCTGTATCTGTATCCAAATCTGTGTCAGTATCAGTGTCGGTATCTGTATCAATATCCGTATCTGTGTCAGTGTCCGTGTCAGTATCGGTATCCGTATCAACATCTGTATCAGTGTCGGTATCAACATCGGTATCCGTATCAACGTCAGTATCCGTGTCCGTATCTGTATCTAAATCCGTATCAGTATCAGTATCAATATCTGTATCTGTATCGGTGTCTGTATCATTGTCAGTATCGGTATCCGTATCAATATCTGTATCAGTGTCGGTATCGGTGTCTATATCCGTATCCGTATCTATATCTGTATCAACATCGGTATCTGTGTCAGTATCTGAATCCGTGTCTATATCAGTATCTGTGTCTGTATCGGTATCCAAATCAGTGTCCGTATCAGTATCTGTATCGTTGTCAGTATCAATAGGTTCATTTTTATCTTCTGGAACTACTAGGTTGTCATCGTCTTCCTCTGTTCCTTGTTTATTAGGGTCTTTTGTTCCATCGTAATTTGGGTCATCCCCTTGAGAACTACCACCATAATAGTAATTCCTGTCATTTTTATCTTCACCTATTGCTGTAACATCATCAGGTCTAACTGCTTTCGCTCTGATTGAAACCGGTTTTGTCGGATCAGTTCCATTTTGCAAAGGATTAGTTGTATTATCTTTTGTCAAAGTAGATTTACCATCAGGTCTGTGTTTACCCATATTAAAGTAATAACCGCCTGCATAAGCATTATCTGCAACTAATGTTAAGTCTTGATTTTTTCCAGGTCTGCCTTGACCTTGTCCATAGAATTTACCATTTTTAACTACAATTGTAGAATCTGCAGCATGCTGGTAAGCCGGAGCTTCATTTGGATCTTTGTAACTGCCTAAATCAAGAGCAGTAAGTTTTGCTTTTTCCAACTTAACACCGTGCGGTCCGTAATAGTCCTGAGGATAAGTAGGAACTTCACCCAAATGTTCAATGTACATATTCTTACCACGAGTAGTAATATTTACATTTTTAGCAGTTGTTTCTCTTATATATACATCACCTGAAAATTCAGCGTTTACGTCACCTGTTCTTGAAATAATAGCACAAGCATTTGTATCAAGCTTAGTTCCGTCAGCTTTATCCAGACCTTTTACATTGATATCTTTGATTGCCAAAATATCAATACCTTGTTGAGGTTTGTTGACATCAGTTACTACATGAGGATTTCTTGCATCATCGCCATAAAAAATATGCTCAACACCATTTTGTCTAAATGTTAATGCTTTGTCCTTAGAACCAACATTTCCACTTGAAATCATTGAAATTCCAGTACCTTCAACATTAGGATTTTGAGAGTTTGTAGAAGCATTGATAATATCGTAAGCTTTTGAACCTTTAATTGAACTGTCAGCAAGAAGAATAACTCTACCATCAGCCTTAATTTGGTCAACTCTCATATTATTATTCAAACTTGCCATATTAACTAATGACTTGTTTGTACCCTTTGTGCTTATTGTTTTAATGTTGCCATCTACATTTACATTTATTGATTTTGTCAAATCTCTGCCATTTGGTCCAATACCTGTACAAACGCCACCGTCACAAGGACCAACTTCCTGACCAACCATACCGTTTTGAACATCTATATCAAGATTTTTTGAAGCCTTGATTAATGTTTCTTTTGTACCGTAGTTCAACAAGTTACCATCATTAATTTTAATATTAACGTTACCTGTAGAGTTTAAGTTATTGCTTCCTGTATAATCGCCGAGAATAACATTTGAATTTTTATTTGTTATATTAATTCCATTAGCATTAACATGACCTTTCACATTAATACCGTTTTTTCCGGAGTTAATAATATTTGCGCTATGAGTAGAGTTTTTAACCAAGCCTCCATTTGCAATGCTTACACCATCATTACCTGTATTTGTAACAATGAGTTCGCCGCCTTGATTGCTCAACAAACCAGTAGATGCAATTAAAACACCTGAACCGGTATTATCAACCAACAACTTACCGCCTTTGTTTGCAACAGTGCCTGATACATTAACTTCACCATTTTTGTTAACCAATAACGTATCACCGTTTCCATTCAATGATTTGCCTGAAACGTTAATACCTTTAGAACCTAAGTTTGTAATTTCTGTACTACCAGTACCAAAGTTTTTCATTGTACCGGCAATATCAGTTCCACCATTTTCGCCATAAGTTCTAATTATAATACTTCCGTTATCATTAGCAAAAGAATTAGCACTCATATTATCTGCATTTACAAGTTGATTAAACAAAGCTTCAGCTTGAGTATTTGAAAGAATTTTTGTAGCATCTTTAACACCGGCCATAATTTGAGCATCAGGCGAAACTTGCAAGTTTGCAGCATTGATATCAACAAAGTTTCGAGCTAATACTTTACCATCGATTTTTACAGTTGCATTACCTTCACCCAATTTTGATTTGTAATCAGCAATCAAAGAAGGTCTTTTCAAATCACTTTTATATTTTTCGTAACTATTGCTATCAGGTGTTAAAACAGTCAAAGAGCCTACGTTCAATACACCGCTTGAACCAACAACCATTCCGTTTGGTGAAATAAATACGGCATGCCCGTTATTAAATGCACCATTTTTACCAACTGCGTTAACAATACCCTGAATGTTAATTTGATTATCTACAAGGTTCACAAATGTTGACAAATCTTGTCCTTGTAAGTAATAGATTAGATTTGCAACATCACCTTTACTTAAATCAAAGTTTTGATATTTTCTAAAACCGATGCTACCTGCTGGGTTTTTAGCAGTTGGAGTGATATCAAAAACTCCATTGCTACCAGTAACACCTGAAATATTTGTTGCCAAAACTTGCAAACAGAAAGATTGTTGTAAGAAGAAACAAAATGTTAATGCCGAAGCAACTGCTTTTCTTTTACCGGCTTTTATCTTAATCATGCTTTTCCTTTCAAATATTTTCCCTAATTTAAAAATTATTTTATATAAAATTCGACTAGCGTTTTAATATTATCAAGAGAATAGTTGTATTTCTATTTATTATTACAATTCCTTAATAAATTTGCACACAAATCTACTTTTCTCAAATACAAAAATCCGAGAAAAATTTTTCTTGCTATATTATTAACAAATATTAACGTTCCTACAATTCAGGGCGTTTCATAATAGTATTTGTCAATGTGAAATAACAAATATAGAATACACTTATTAAGCTCAACATTTCAACTAACGCAGGCAAGTGAATAAATTTGTCGAACACATAATACAAAGCCACAAATGGCACAAAAGATATTACCATTCTTCCCATGATTAATTTCGGAAAAACTAATCTCAAACCAGGAAGTACAATGATTATACTTAATAAGAAATATAAGAAGTTTGCACCCAATGTTGCAATACCAACACCTACCAATCCCATCTTAGGAATTAACAGAATGTTTAACGCTATATTTGCAATACCTGATATCAACTTAATTATAAAATCAAAATAAGTTTTATTCGCCAAATGATATTGTAGAGTTGTGTAATCAGTTAAGGCCATGAAAAATGTTCCAAAAGCAAAATAAGGAACAAGTTTAAATGCAATTAAAAACTTGTCATTTGATGACATCATTTGAACATAATCCGTTGCATATAGAGAAATTACAATAATCACAGGCAATGCAATCATTACATAATATCCTGTAAATCTTGAAATCAACGGTCTTACATCAATTTTTTCTTCATACATATTAATAATTCTTGGAATTGCAGCAACTGTAATTATTGAAAAAATAGTCATCAAAAGCGGCAACGTCAAACCATAAGCAACTCCTACAATTCCAACTTGAGAAAATCCATGAATACTATTCATGATAAATTTATTACTTTGATTAATTATCCATGCACTTAAAGATGTTGCAGCAATCGGAACTCCATATTTCATAATTGGCAAAACAGAATTCCACTCAATTTTTTGTAACTTAAACCATGACAAAATGTTGCTCTGGTAAATTAACAACAAATCAATCAATGATATCGAAACTCCCATACCTAACAACAACGCAACTGCTCCTAAGTGGAAGAATTTAACAAAAAATATTGATAATAAAATTGTCAAAAATTGGTTAATAATAGTTGAAAGTGTAAACGACATTGCTTTTAACTGCGCTCTCAACAACTGGAATAATAAAGCCCTTATTGCAACCGGAATAATTAAAACCAAAATTGCAAAGAAATATTTTACCGGAATATGGAAAAATGAATAAAAATTGTGCCTAAAAACAAATGACAATACAAACATCAAGAACAAATTTGTTGCAAGCATTGTAACAAGAGTAGTCAAATATTTCGGCATATCTTGCGACATTTGATGGTGTTTAAAAAATCTTAAACCGGACAAACCAACCCAGTCAGAAAAAATGATACACAAAAATGACAAAACAGCAATTGACAAAGAATACAACCCATACTGTTCAGGTGATAATAAACTCGTATAAACCGGAATAATTATGGCGTTCCCAATCATACCAACAATTTTAGATGGCGAATATTTTACCATATCTCTAAAAATAGCTTTTAACTGCTCTTTTTCAACTTCTCTGTTTTCTACAAATTCCATTACCATTTCCTATTCATTTTATTATTTATAATATTTGCTTATTATACTATTTTTTCTTAGTCTTGTAAAACGCCAAACAAATCGTAATCATCTGCTCGATTTATTAAAACATTCACAATATCTCCAGGAATAACGCTATCATCTTTTACCTCTGCATAAACCATACCGTCAATTTCAGGAGCATCATGTTGAGAGCGCATCAATACCAAACCATCATCAGTATAACCTTCTACGATACAAGGTACAACTTTTCCAACATAACTTTCATTAACTTCTCTGGAAATTTTCTTTTGCAAAGTCATTAATTTTTTACGTCTTTGTTTTTTAATTTTGGCAGGAACTTGATCTTCCATAGAATAAGAAACTGTGTTCTTCTCACGAGAATATTCAAATACTCCCATTTTTTCAAATTTAACTCGTTTTACAAATTCATAAAGTTCATTAAACTGCTCTTCGGTTTCTCCCGGATAACCTACAATAAACGCAGTTCTGATAGCCACATCAGGAATTTTATTTCTAATCTTGTTTACTAAAACCTCATAATCCATAACAGGTCTGCGCATAGCCTTTAAAATTTCTGCGTTACTATGCTGCAACGGAAGATCAATATATTTAACAACTTTATCTAATTTAGCGATAGCATCAATTAATTCATCACTAACCTGTGTCGGGTAAGCATACATAATTCTAATCCAACCCAAGCCTTCAATTTTGTTCAATTCTTCTAAAAGCTTAGGTAACATTTGTTTCCCGTACAAATCAATCCCATAGCTTGTTGTGTCTTGCGCAATAAGGACAATTTCGGTCACACCTTTTTTTACTAACGAATTAGCTTCTTCCAAGATATTTTCGATTGTTCTTGAGTGATATTCACCTCTCAATTGAGGAATAATACAATATCCGCAATGATAATTACACCCATCAGCAATTTTTATGTAAGAACTTGCACCAACCGTAATCTGTTGTCTTTCAATATTTTCAGGGTAGATATATTCGGGTTTTTCAGAAACATGTTCAACGTAATCTTTTTTATCGCCCGTAATTTTATCCACAACTTCAATAATTTCTTTGATATCAGACGTTCCAATCATACCGGAGATTTCTGGAATAGCCTTTTTAAGTTCCCCTTTATATTTTTGTGGTAAACAACCGGTTACTATAACCTTTTTGCCATCCTGAACCATTTGTAAAATAGATTGAACAGATTCTTTTTCAGCATCATGGATAAAAGAACAAGTATTTACAACAACAATATCTGCATCTTTTTCATCCAACGTAATTTGATGTCCTCTTTGAGCCAAAAGCCCTAACATAAGTTCAGAATCTACTAAATTTTTTGCGCATCCGTGATTTAATAAAGCTATTTTCATTTTATACCTCTTTTAAAATCACTTTAGCATGAATAAAAATTTTTGTAATCAGTCAAGTTGTCAAAATTAGCGGAAGCGTGTGGCAGATTAATTTCAAAATTTTTAATTAATATGTCATTTGCCAATTGTCATTCAAAATCTTTCCCAAACAACCGTCAGGCGAACCTTCATGATTTAAGCATTTTGCATTATATTGAGTATTACGTTGTTCTGTAGTCATTGGAGCAACAGTATTTGCATCTATAGGAGCATCATCTATAACACCATTATTATATACGTAAAACCAAAATAAATCTCTACCGCCAATATTTGGACCTTTTTGACCATTAATATCTATCCCCATATTTATCAATTTGGCTCCACTTTTTGCATATAAAGGTCTAATAGAAACTCCACTAGCAAATACATAAGATTTAACGTTTGCACTATAGTTATTAATTGTTCCACCATCCATTGCCTTGTAAGAAGATGCAAAACAGTTATTCATTGTATCACATTCTTTTACATTTTTAAAATATGTTGTAATGAAATTATTTACCGCATCTTGAGAACTCAACCCCGCCTCTGACAAATTGATAGCATTTCTGTCGGTTTGATATCTCAAAAGGGCTTGAGATATCTCATTATAAGTCTTATGTAATTGAGTTACGTAACTTTGACGTTGATAATTCTGCATTAATGTCGGAACAGTCATTGCAGACACCACACCAATAATCCCAAGAGTAACTAAAACTTCAGCAAGAGTAAATGCTAATTTATTTTTCATACAAACTCCCTTTTCAAATCCTGCATATATACTCCTATTATACACTATATAATGCACTATGTCAATATATTTTCTATATTTGTCATTAAATAGTATGATTATTTAATGAACGATGAATACAAACTTGAAACAGAAAATTTTTGTAATCACTACCATGGATAATCGCTTTTAATTTGCCATCCATCTTTCATAATTTTTGCAGCACAAGAAAACCCATTTCCTGTTTTTGAGCATTCTAAATTTATTAAATTAATATTCTTTTTATATCGATAAGGTTTAATTCCAACTTCTGTTCTTTCAAAAATAAACAGATCTTTTCCTGCTACATTCGGTCTTGTAGGTCCATTTATATCAACCATAATAATTGTATTTGTTGCATAACCATTCTCATTAGTAGGAGCGCCTTCTCTAATAGAAATAGAATACAATATACCATCAGATGTTAAAATTCCTGTTCTTAAATCATCTCTTGCAACAGTATAAGAACATCTTTCTCCATTCATATAAAACCAAGGATAGTCATTATCATACCCACACTCTTTAGAAGTTTTGCAAAGTTTAGTTTCTTTAAAATAAGGTTGCCAATACTTTTTAACATAATCCGAAGCAGTCATCTCATCCGTATTATCCCAATATTGATAGTCTCCGTTATCAAGTTCTGACTGTTTTAAGGCTTGACTCAAAATAGTATAAGATTTTTGCAACTTTGCAACTGTGGCTTTTTTCTGATAATTACCAATTAACACAGGTAAAGTCATAGCAGCAACTACTCCAATAATTCCTAAAGTTATTAAAACTTCCGCTAACGTAAATCCAAATCTACTTTTCATTCAAGCTCCTCGTTATATTAATTCAGCCATTTGTTCTTATTATACATTATATAATGAATTAAGTCAATATATATTGTCTTTATTCACTATTGAATAGTATCATTTTGTAATGGACAGAGAAATAACACTTGAAACAGAAAATTTGGCACAACAAATAAAATATCTTTCTGCACTTGAAGGATTAACTGTAAAAAAAGTCAAAGAATTAGTTAATGAAAAATATAATAAAACAGATAGCAACAGAAATTTAAGCAATAAACTCCGCAACAAGACTTTCAGGGTTTCAGAATTAGCGGAGATTTTAGATATACTAGGTTATGAGATTATTTTAAGGAAGAAGTAATACAATATTTCCTCCCTATGAGGGAGGATGAAAGGTGGGTGCTGATTTTGATTGTCATGTTTCCCCGAACGGGATATCACCCATCCCGCCACCTTTCCTCGTAAGGGAAGGAGTAAATTTGCCATACTTTATAAGAGGAACTCTAAAAAACTTAGTTTCCAAACTTTCTTTTCATCCCTAATTTTATCAATTTGTTTTGAATATCAAACGGCAATTTTGACATAAGTTCTGCAAATTTTGCATCTTTTCCAACTGTATAAGAAGGTTTCGGATTATCCATTAAATCAATCTTTGAGATTAAATCTACAACTTTTTCAACATTTAGACCATTTTGCCCGTTTTTATGAGCATTTGCAACCATATATTTCATTTCTTTGTCATAGTCTTTACAGTTATTTATACTCTCTTTATTCAATTCAATCGACTTATCCCACAATGGAGTTGCAATTACACCTGGTTTTATGGAAACCACTTTCAAATTCGATTCCAAAGTCATTGCATTAAACAAAATATCCAATGCTCTTTTTGAAGCACAATAAGGTGCTACAAACGGAAATATCCCAAAACTTGCCATTGAGCTTATATTAATAACCTTTGCATCTTCCAACAATGGTAGCAAATTTTGAGTAAAATCAATATGAGAAAAAGTATTAACCTCAAATTGTTTTCGCAAATTATCAACAGGAATTTTTTCCATAACCCCAGCAACAACACACCCCGCAACATTTATCAAAGTATCTATTTTTTCTGTCTTTGATTTAATATACGCAGCAGCTTGTGAAATACTCTCTTTTCTCTCCATATCTATATAGAAAGGAATTGCACCGAGTTTTTCTAATTCCGTAACGTATTTTTCATTGCGATAACCCGCAAAAACTGTATTATCTTTCACGAACTTTTGTAAAAGAGCTTTTCCAATACCTGATGTTGCGCCTGTAATTACGTATGTCTTTCCCATAAATCACCATTAATCTGACATATAAGAACTGAACAATGGCAAGTACAACGCCAAAGCAAGTGTCAATACAATACTACCAATTACAATCAACATTATCGGCTCAATCATTTTTGTCATTGTGTCAATAATGCCATCTAATTTCTTATCAATAAAGTTTGTAGCTTGTAATAACATATCGCCCAAACGACCTGATTGTTCACCTGTTGCAATCATAAACAAAATCATCTTAGGCATAACCCTTGTTGAACGCAAAGCAATTGACAAGTGTTGACCTTGCTGAACTTTTAATGTTGCAGTTTCAATTTTTGTTTTTAAAGTATAGTTTGTCAAAGTTACATTTGCCAAATACAAACATTCAATAATTGGAACACCGGCATCATACGCAACCTGCATTACGGCAACAAAGTTTGCAAAGTTTGAATATTGGATTAAATCACATAATAGAGGAACTTTCAAAACAAACTCGTCAATTTTTCTTTTACTAGGTTGCCATCTCATAATGAATGTAAAGAAACCTGCGATTGAACCCAAGATAATCGGAACAAAGAACCAATATGTTTTCAAGAAAATACCTGCACTCATCAAAGTAGCTGTAATCCAAGGCAAGTCTTTTCCCATACCATCAAACATTTCTTTGAATACCGGAAATACGAACATCAACATAACAAGTACAATAATTACCGCCAAAACAATAACGAACATCGGATACATCAATGTACCAATAACTTTACCTCTGATGGCAGCTTCTTTACCTAACAATTCTAATAAACGTTGCAATGTTTTTTCAAGTTCACCTGAATCTTCACCGGCTTTTACAAGACCAATATAAATTTGTCCGAATTGATCAGGATATTTAGCAATTGTATCTGCAAAAGTTGCACCAGCCATAATCTGTCGTCTTAACTCTTTTGCAACAAGTCTAACTTTCAACTTTGCGGCATCGTTTTCAATAAACATCAAGGATTCAATAATTGGAATACCTGATTGAGCCAAAATTTGTAGAGTTGAGGTAAAATCCATTCTATCTTGCAAGCCAAGTTTTTTAATTTTACCACCTTTGACTTCGGTCTTTTTTTCATTATCCTCTTCGCCTTTAGTTTTTTCCTCATAAACTTTAGTTGGAATAAAACCTAAGCTACGAATACTTTCACGAGCTTCACGCAAGTCTTCTGCGTTAACTTTACCTTTAACAATATCCTTATTATTTTTTAGTGCTATATAGTTATATATTGTCATTGTTTCTCCTATTCGTTAACCACACCAAGAACTCTGACAAATTCATCAATAGTGGTTTCGCCATTTAGTATGTGGGTTAAGCAAGATTGATTTAGGGTTTTCATACCATTTTTAACTGCTGCTTCTTCAATTTCCAAATCGTGTGCGCCTAAAGCAACAAGTTTTTTGATTTCTTTATTAATTGCCATGATTTCGTAAACACCAAGCCTGCCTTTGTATCCTGAAAAATCACATTTGTTACAGCCTTTTGCTCTATATATAGGCTTTTTCATAAACTCTTGAATTTCTTTTTCATCTGCAATAATTTGCCTTGCCTCGTCATGAGTTGCAAAATATTCTTCCTTACAATCATCACAAAGTCTTCTTACAAGACGTTGCGCAATTACGCCTGACAAAGTTGATGACACAAGATAGTCTTTCGCACCCATTTCAATCAAACGGGTAACAGTTGCAGCTGCAGAGTTTGTGTGAACCGTACTTAATACAAGGTGACCTGTCAATGCGGCAGAAATCGCAATTTCCAAAGTTTCATAGTCACGAATTTCACCGACAAGAATAATATCAGGGTCCTGTCTTAAAATCGCTCTCATACAAGATGCAAATGTAATACCTGCCTTTGCGTTAATCTGTGACTGGTTAATTCCTTCCAACTTGATTTCTATCGGGTCTTCAATTGTCGTAATATTAACATCTTCATCATTCAAACTTTTCAATACTGAATACAATGTTGTTGTTTTACCTGAACCGGTAGGACCTGATGTTAAAATAATACCATTCGGACAACTTACCATATTCTTAATTTTCGCAATATCTTCTGCAGTACCGCCGATAAGACTAATATTTTTATCTGCAGCATTCAAACTTACCGCCGGCGCAAGTACACGGATACAAACCTTTTCTTTACCGGAAACAGGAAGTGTATTGATACGGAAGTCATAAGAACCGTTTTTATATTTAATTGAGAACGTACCATCCTGAGGACGTCTATGTTCTGCGATATTCATCCTTGACAAAACTTTAAAACGAGCAATAACAGAAGTTTCTACCTTTGGCGGAATGTCAAGAACTTTTTGCAACATACCGTCTTTTCTGTATCTTACAATATAGCCTGCCAAACGAGGTTCAATGTGAATATCGGAAACTTTATTATCAATAGCATTTGTAATAATTTGGTTTACAAATTTTGCAACAGAACCGGTTGAATCCTTTAATTGCTTATCAACCATGTCGGCAAGAGATTCTTCAACCTCAAATTCTTCCGCTTCACTCTCGATTTCTTTAATTACCTTTTCAGTTTCTTTTTTTTGCTCACTGAAGAAAGTATTCAAACAGTTTTGAAACTCAAAATGGGTCATCAATAACTGTTTAGGATTTTGTCCTGTTAAATAAATAATATCTTTTAAAACATCAGGTTTTACCGGAGTTACAACCCCTAAGATAAGAGTTTTTCCATCAGAAGAAATCGGAATGATTTTATTTGTTTTAATAAAATCTTCCGGTAAAATCTTAATGAATTTATCCTGTGATGCAAGTTGTTCCGGAGTAACAAGGTCATATCCGGTTTGCAAGTGCAAAATTTCTTTTAATTGATCTAGTGTGATAAATCCCAACTTAAACAAAGTTGAGCCAATAGGTATCTTTTGACGCTTGCTCTCTGCTAAAGCCTGCAACAATTGAACATCATTAATATAACCTTTTTGGATTAAAAGTTCACCGAGTTTTACCTGTTTTGAAGTTCCATCATCAATTGAATCTTTTTGCATTTCTTGCTTTAAGTTAGCAATCAAATCAAACAAATCTTGATCCGGCACTTGAATAAATTTTACCTGTTGCGGATAAAACTCTTTTAGTTTGTGGTTTATTACTTCTTTATCAGAAGATGAATTTATTGCGACAAACAGAAAATTATCCTTAACACTAATTGGAACAAATTTATATTGTTCCAATAGTGCGCTATTTACTTTATTCAGTATCTGAAAATTGACACTGTTTTTTAGTCTGTTTAAAAGCTCATTCATCTTTATATTTATATATTAACTTTATAATGTATCTGTGTTTCCAACTGCATCTTCAGTATCTGTAATGATTTTTGGAGTAATCATAATTACCATTTCATTTTTCTTCTTTTCAGAAGTTGTTGATCTGAACATAGAACCAATTACAGGAATATCACCCAATACAGGAACTTTGCCGATTGACTTTTGTTCTTCTTCGTTTATCATACCTGCAATTACAAGAGTTTCACCATCTTTAATTCTAACATTTTTCAAATCAAGAGTTCTGTGAGAAAGCAATGTAGCTGCAATATATCTACCAATACTATCAGTTGCTGGTAATTGATCTAAAATTGTAGAATATTCTGGTTTGATATTCATTGTAACGTATCCGTCAGGACTGATGAACGGAGTGATAGAAACTTTGATACCTGCATCACTACCAATATTATATGTTCTGGTAGCTAATGTACCACCTGTATATGCACTTTGTTCAGAATCTACAGATTCAACGTAATCTTGAGTAATATCAATTGTTGATTCTTCGCCGTTTGTAATCAAAATACGAGGGTTAGATACTACACGACCTTTTGAATTTCTAATCAAATAGTTAATTGCATAAGTAATAGTTAATGGGCCGTTATATTTACTAATTGTATATTTAACTTCAGGAGTATCTCCAGATGTGTCCACAACATCATAAGTATTACCTTTAAAGAATATCGGATTTAATGGGTTTGTTTTAGTGTTTTCGCCATCAAATGTTGCTGAAAAGGCTTTACTCCACAAGTTCCAGTTATTTGTTAATGTTTTACTACCATCTTCATTTAATTCAACAATTGAAACTTCCAAATAAGCTTGAGGTTGTTTTTTATCAGTTTCTGCAATAAAGTCTTTAATCATATCTAATTGACTTTCTGAACCACCAATAATATTTACAGTACCTAATTGCGCATAATAAGCAACTGTCAAGTTTTGCAAACCTAATGATGTTACAGAACCTCCAACTTGTCCGTCAAGAGTACAAGCCACAGTACCTGCATTCAAAGTAAGTCCACTGCTAGAACCACCTGAACTTCCACCTGAACTTCCACCTGAACTACCACCAGAAGATGAACCTCCAGAAGAAGAACCACCGCCGCCTGACGAATCAGCAGCAGCACCTGTCATTATTCCGGCAGCACCGCCTGTTGCAGCTCCCCCAGCACTTGAAGATGATGAGCTATCAGAACTGCTTGAACTACCAGAAGAACTGCCGCCAGAAGAAGTAGAACTTCCACCTGATGAAGACCCTCCAGAAGAAGCACCTGATGCAGCAGGCAATAACATGCTACAAATCATATCAGCCATTTCAGCAGGAGTAGTATGGTTTACTTTAAATGTAGTTGTTTGAGGTTTTTTATCAAATTGTGCTACAACCTTTTTCGCAATTGCAACATCTGTTTTTGTACCAAAAACAATTAATTCGTTTGTCATTGGATTTGTAGTTACAATATCTGTATCTGAAAGTCCAGGTTTGTGCATAGCAAAGATATTCTTATTCAAGAAATCTGCAAGAGCAGCAGCACTAATATATTTTACCGGAATTAAAGTCATATCCTGTTTTGCGAAATTAAATCCGCTTGTACCGGCTTTTGCAACAATAATAGTTCTATCATCAACAACATAATTCAAATCGTTGATTTCCATAACCATTTCAAAAGCTTTATTCAAAGGAACATCTACGAGGTCTAATGTAACTTGTCCTGATACAGAATCGTGGAAAACAATATTCATGCCAGCTTTATCTGCAAACATTCTCAAAACTTGCTTTACATCCGAATCTCTCAAGCTAATACTAATTGCCGGATTTTTTCTAACAAAACTAACATCACCTTTTAATTTTAAAGAATAATCTCCGCTGTTATCTCTCAAAGCCGGTCTACCATCTCGACCATATTGAGTAACACCAACATTTTCCATTGCCGAAGCCATCATAGCACTATTTGTAAAAACAAATGATGCTAACATCAAGCTTGCAATAATTTTGTTTGTAATTTTATCTCTCATATCTGCTCCTGCTTTTTATTTTAACGTTTATTCCTGTTACTTCCGAATTTGCTATTCAAATTTGATACTGTATTGAAGTTTATACCTTCACCTGTAAACAATTCGCCAACACTTGCTTTATATACGTTTGAACCATATTGAACCGTAACAGTTTCTTTCCCGATTGACAATATTTTATATCCGTTAATAACATCTCCAGTTCTAACCAAGTAATCAGAACCACTAATATTCAATATTGCAGACGGGTTAAATTTATCATACATAATACCTGAAACTTTTGTAGTCATTACTTCTGTTGCCGTAGAATCAACCGTAATAGTTTCCGGAGGAGGCATCAAATAATTTGCATATGCCGGTTTTTTAGGTTTTGGTTTTACAACAACTTTTTCTCCTTCAGGAAGAAACGGATCCGAACGCCCCATATCTTCAACCGACATTGCGACCATTGCATTATTTTTAGCAGTTTGATCTGCAACAATAGAAACATCATCAGGAGCAATAGCTGCATTTACGCCATCATTCCCAACTTTAACCGTATCTTGTTGTTGCTCTTGATTTGCCTCAATTGCGGTAATATCATCACCGGAACTATCAGAATTTCCCTGAGTACAACCTGATGTGTTAATCATAATAACCGCAAGCAATAGCACAACTAAACCTGCGCCTATTTTTTTATTCAAGCTCCAAAAGCGGTCTTTACTACCTTCTTCATTAAATCTATCAATAAAATCTTTGCTCACTTGCCACCTATTTCTACTTATTTCCTGTCTTATTATAATGAAATAATATAATTAGTATATCAACCATTAAGTGGATTTAATTAAAATTCACTACAACAGTTAATAAATATTGTAACATATTTTTCAAAACTTGGCAAAACAAGTCAAAAATATTAAGACATCTCAACAAAAATTTATTGAAAATTATTTGTAATCGCATGTATATATTCTAAAATTTGATCAAAATATTTCAAATCAGAGTTTCCATCAAGAACAAAATCTGCAGAATTTCTGCAAGGGATAACGTATTTTTCGCCAACATTCAAAAGATATTCCCAGTGCTTCATTGCGTTTTCTCTATCTTGATTTCTTTCTTCTTGCGCACGTTTCAAAAATCTATTAAATCTGATTTCATTATCTGTTTCAATATATATTTTTACATCAAACACATCTTGAATATCTTCATAAAGCGCTGCAATACCTTCTACCACAATAATTTTATCAGAATCTATTTTGAGCGCATGCGGAATGGAAACTCCAGTTCCATTCGGAACATAACGAGGAGCATAAACCGTTTTCCCCTCCGCTAAATCTTGCAAATCACGTCTTAATAATTCAAGTTGAAAACTCTTTGGAGAATCAACATCATAACCATTATCACGTAAATTATCAAAACTACCATATTTTTTAATCAGTGCAGAAATGTCATTAAAATAATTATCAGTACTTAAAACAGAAACCGGCATATCAAGTCGTTCAATAATATTTTTTACCTCTCGGCAAACAGTCGATTTACCCGATGCAGACTCACCCGCAATCCCAATCAACAAACGCTTGGCAGGTTTTGTAATCAGTCTTTTGGTAAATCTCGAAATGAAACTTGGATCAACTTCTTTAAATATCGGAGTTTCACATCGTTTATCGTAAGCTAAAATTTGCTTAAATTTTGTTTGGAGGTAAAAGGCGAGTAGCTCGCGACCGGTCTTAGAATTGAAGTCAGGCTTCAAAATCTTGTCATCGGAATTAAGTTCTTTGTCAATTAATAATTGCATTTCGTCATCCATAATTAAATATTAAATTTATTATGAATGTAATAATACATGAGAAAAAATTTTTTTGCTAGTGTCATGTGAAAAAATATTACAATTAAATTCGCAAGGCAATAAGATAATAGGGCGATAGGACAATAGGGATTTTTGAAAAGGTTGTAAAATATTAATTTATATATATGTAACACCTTATCACCTTATCACCTTATCGCCTTATCACCCAATTATCTCACCTAAATATTAAATTCATATAAAGATTGTAATTATCACACTTGCTTTTAAAACTTCTTTATTTTATAATGTAATTGTGAAATAATTCACGAATGAAATTCAAACAAATATTATATTGGAACACATTTACTAAACGTGCATATTGCACAATATACAAGGAGAAAATATATATGACAACAAAAAGCAAAAAGACTGTCGAAAATCTTGAAAAGACATTGAACAAGTCTTCTCTTGTTGACAGTGCCGAACAATTGGAATTGCTTATCGAAAGAGCTAAAAAAGCTCAAAAGATTTTTGCAACATTTACTCAAGAACAAGTTGATGCAATCTTCAAAGCAGCCGCAACTGCCGCTGACAAAGCTCGTATTCCTCTAGCTAGATTAGCTCATGAAGAAACTGGTATGGGCGTTTTAGAAGATAAAATCATTAAAAACCACTTCGCATCAGAATATATTTACAACAAACACAAACACGCTAAAACTTGTGGTGTAATTAAAGAAGATAAAGCAAACGGTATTAAAGTAGTTGCTGAACCTCTTGGTGTTATCGCAGGTATCGTTCCTACAACTAACCCTACTTCAACAGCTATTTTTAAATCATTAATCGCTTTAAAAACAAGAAACGCAATCATCTTCTCACCACACCCTAGAGCTACAAAATCAACAATTGCAGCTGCTAAAGTTGTTTACGAAGCTGCAGTAAAAGCTGGTGCGCCAGAAGATATTATCGGCTGGATTGATGTTCCATCTATCGAATTGTCTAGCCAATTGATGCAACACCCTAACATCGCTTGCATCTTAGCTACAGGCGGTCCTGGAATGGTTAAAGCTGCATATTCATCAGGAAACCCTGCTTTAGGTGTTGGTCCTGGTAACGCTTGTGCTTTAATTGACGAAACTGCCGATATTCAGATGGCTGTTTCTTCAATCTTGATGTCAAAAACTTTCGATAACGGTATGATTTGTGCATCTGAACAATCAGTTGTTGTTGTTGATGAAGTTTACGAAGCAGTAAAAAAAGAATTTATCTACAGAGGCGCATACCTATTGAACGCTGCTGAAGAAAAGAAAATGATTGATCTTCCATTTATCGATCCAAAACGTGGAACTGCTCACCCTGACATCGTAGGTCAAAGCGCATACAATATCGCTAAATTGTCAGGATTTGAAATTCCAAAAACTTCTAAAATCTTGTTAGCGGAAAGACCTTCAGTTGATTGGGAAGATCCATTCTCAAGAGAAAAACTTTCTCCAATCTTAACTATGTACAGAGCTAAAGATTTTGAAGCAGCTGCAAATGTTGCATATGAATTAGTATCAAAAGGTGGCGCAGGTCACACTGCAGACCTTTACACAGATGCTAGAAGCCAAGAAAGAATTGACAAATATGCTAACATGATGCCTGCTTGCCGTGTATTGATTAACTCTCCATCAGCATTAGGTGGTATCGGCGACTTGTACAACTTCAAACTTGAACCGTCATTATCATTAGGTTGCGGTTCTTGGGGTAAAAACGCCGTATCTGGTAACATCGGTGTTGAAAACTTATTGAACTACAAAACAGTTGCTGAAAGGAGAGAAAATATGCTTTGGTTCAAAGTTCCGCCAAAAGTTTACTTCAAAAGAGGCGCTGTTGATTTAGCTCTACGTGAACTTGAAGGCAAAAAACGTGCATTCATCGTAACAGATAGATTCTTATTCAATTCTGGTGCAGTTGATAGCATTATTAAAGTATTGGATGAAATTGGTATCGACCACGAAGTATTCTTCGATGTAAAACCAGATCCAACATTGTCAACAATCAGACAAGCTATGGAAATTATGAAACCATTTGAACCTGATGTAATCATTTCATTAGGTGGCGGTTCTCCTATGGATGCTGCTAAAATTATGTGGTTATTGTACGAACAACCAGATACAGTATTTGAAGATGTTGCAATGAGATTCTTAGATATCAGAAAAAGAATTTGTAAAATTCCTGAACTTGGTAAGAAAGCAACAATGGTTGCAATCCCTACTACATCAGGTACTGGTTCTGAAGTTACACCTTTCGCAATCATTACTGATGACGAAACTCACGTAAAATATGCGATTGCAGATTACGCTTTAACTCCAAATATGTCAATCATCGACCCTAACTTCGTTGATGGTATGCCAAAAGGCTTGACAGCAGCATCTGGTATCGACGCATTAGTTCACGCAACTGAAGCTTATGTATCTTGTATGGCTACAAACTTTACAAATTCAAACGCTTTGGAAGCAGCTAAATTAATCTTCAGATACTTGGAAAGATCATACAAAGAAGGTGCTAACGATCCTATCGCAAGAGAAAAAATGCACTATGCAGCAACAATTGCAGGTATGGCATTCGCTAACTCATTCTTAGGTTTGTGCCACTCAATGGCTCACAAACTAGGTGCTATGTTCCACGTACCACACGGTGTAGCTAACGCATTGTTATTCAGACAAATCATCAAATACAACGCAGTTGATTGTCCTAAAAAACAAGCAATCTTCCCTCAATACAAGTTCCCTAACGCTAAGGCTAAATATGGTCAAATCGCTGACGAACTTGGCTTGGGCGGAAAAACTGATGATGAAAAAGTTGAATTGTACATCAAAGCTATTGAAGATTTGATGAAGAAAATCAACTTGCCATTCTCTATTAAAGAATTTGGTGTATCAGAAGAAGACTTCAACGCTAAATTGGATGAAATGGTAGAACTTGCATTTGACGACCAATGTACAGGTGCAAACCCTGCATACCCATTGATGGAAGATATTAAAGCAATTTATATCGACGCATTCAACGGTGTTGTTAGAGATTACTACCCTACAAAATAGGAACGTAACCGCTTATAAAATAAAGAAGAACCGTCAGAAATGGCGGTTCTTTTATTTTAAACAGAAAATATTAAAGTAGGTCGGGGTTCAAGGTATCCCACCCTACTCACTTGTTGAAAAACTTAAAATTTAACCGGATAATCTTTAGATATTTTCCAGCCATCATATTGAATTAACTTTGTACAATAATGAGGCTCTCTCCCTCCACAACTATAACCATGTCCACTTATTAGTTGTTCTCTTGTCCCATTCCATGCCCAAGCATAAGGCTCAAATGTTGATTTGAAATCGAATGCACCCTGACCAGAGCCTTGATAATTTGTATTATATCTAAACATGAAAACGTTTTTTCCTTCCACTTCTTTTGTTAAAGCATCAGAATTTATAAAATAGGCCATATCACGAATATAAGTAGAAATTCCTAAAATACTTCCATCTTTAAAATATACCAAAATCTGCTTTTCATCGTTTGGATTGTTCTCAATTTTAACAACATCCAAATTCTTTCCAATCGTAGACATAAACCAATCTTTTACATTATCTTGTGTACATGAAATATTGTTTGATAACCCACAATCAATTATCCAATTAGAAGCTTCTCCATATTCTGCATTAGTCATAGTTATAGCTTGGTTCATAACAGAATATATTTTTGCTAACTTTGTTTCAACAACATGTTTTCTATGATTTGCCATAAGTGTTGGAATAGTGAGAGCTGCTACTACTCCGATTATTCCTAATGTAATCAGTACTTCCGCCAATGTGAATGCTTTTTTCATAATCTTCTCCTTACGGTATTATATCCAGTAACATTATGTTACTATATCCAGTAATATTGTCAAATGGATGAAAATGATTTTTATGAATTATTGGGAAAGCGAATTAAATTTTTGAGAGAAAACGCTCGTTTGACACAAGAAAAACTTGCTGAAAAAGCCGGAATAAGTTTGGATTATTTGGGTAAAATCGAAGTAAGTATAAACAAACCGGGAATAAAAACGATTTTGAAACTCGCTAACGCCTTAGAACTTCCAATTAAAGAATTATTTGAGTTTTAATTTCATACCTTGACATTTTGTTATGTCTTTTTTATTATAGAGTAACGAGGTGGCGACATGGCCAAGTGGTAAGGCAGGAGCCTGCAAAGCTCTTATCCCCCAGTTCGAATCTGGGTGTCGCCTTTTTTATTGCTTATTTTTTAGATGGGGGAATAAAGTTTTGATGTTGGATTTTGGAAATCGACATCAATTAGCAACTGAATTATAGATTGCAGGTTTATTCCGCAGTCTTATAAAATTATAAAACTTAGCCGCTTTATTCTTATTCACTTGACATAAATCGTATATACTGTTAAAATTGCATTATGATTAAGAAATGTTGGTTATTTATTTTGGTAGCTTTGCTTTTGGGAATTACTCAAGCAAATGCTATAACTGTAAAATTTAATGGCTTCATCGCTGACGAAGCAAATTTATTATCACCTGATGTTGAAAACGATTTAAACATGACGTTATGGGATTTGCAGAAAAAATCCGGTGCGGATTTGGTTGTTGTAACACTACCTTCTTTAAATGGAAGAAGTGTAGAAGATGTTGCAATTGACATTGGTCGTTCTTACAAACTTGGTGCTAAAGGGAAAAATAATGGTGTTGTATTTTTGACAGCTCCGACTGAACGCAGAATGAGAATTGAACTCGGCACTGGACTTGAAAATAAAATTCCTATTTCAGCACTTGAAAATATTCGTGATACGGACATCCTTCCATATTACAAAAAATTGGATTATGAAACCGGAATACGTCGTGGCGCATACGTTTTAGCTCAAACTGTTGCAAATGCCGAAAACGTAACTATTAGGCAGCAAGGAGCTTGTCCGCCAAAAACAAATTCTTCCGGTTCAAGTCGAAGAGATGAATATCCTTGGTGGATTTGGCCAGTCGCTATTGTTTTGAGTATTTTCTCACCAAGAAGGAGATTTAATTCCGGTAGCTTTGGCGGTTTCGGCGGAGGTGGCGGATTTGGTGGCAGCGGTTGTTCCGGCAGTTGGTAAACAAATCTAAGTATTAAAATTTTTAGAAAAGGAAATGATATGAAGAATTTAGATAAATTAATCGAAAGTTTAAAAGAAAAATTAGGTGATAATTTGGCATCTGTAATTGCATTTGGTTCTCAAGCAAATGTTGAAGATGCGAAAAACAATCTTAATCTAATGATTGTTACTAATACCTTGAACGCAGAAGATTTATATTCAATGTCAAATCCTATAAAAAAATGGGTTAAGGCGAAAAATCCAATTCCTGTAGTTATGAACAAAGACGAATGGTATTCTTCTTTTGATGTTTACTCAATCGAATATGCTGATATTAGAGAAAACCACAGAATTGTTTATGGCGAAAACCTAATCCCATCAATATATGTAAACAAACACTTTTTACGCCTGCAATGCGAAACTGAAATTAAAAGTTTGTTATTGAAATACAAAAATTGTTTCTTAATGAATATAAAATCTGATCGAGAAATGAAAAAAGTATTGTCAAACGTTATAAAAACTTTGCTCGTTATTTTCCGTTCAATTTTAAGATTGCACGATTGCGCAGTTCCATATAGAGCTGTTGACATCATTGAATTTGTATCTAATTATATCACTTTCAACAAAATTGTTATGTTGAAATTAGCTAAAGTTAAATACGAACACGACGATTACACAAAACAAGAATTATTGTATATTGAAGCAGAACTTGTAAAAGATATCCAATATATTTTAAAACAAGTTGACGCTATGCGTTTTTAGAAAATTTGTGTTATACTTTTAAAACGGGCGATTGGCACAGTTGGTAGCGCGCCACATTGACGTTGTGGAGGTCATGTGTTCGAGTCACATATCGCCCACCATATTAAAATATGGACAAATAAAAAAAGGAATTAATTTATGCAACACGCAGTTATTACAGAATTAGAAACAAGTTTAGCATTTGATGCCGAAATCGACAATCCGCCATCAGTTAAAGAAAATTTTACAACTGTATTTATTGATGGGAACGAAGTTAAACGTCCTGACGCTGCGCAACATAACGGTTTAATTAATATTGTTCCACAGAACCCTTCATCAAAAATTAAAAGTTTTATACAAAACTGGGCAAGCTCAAGAAAGAAGATCCGAATTATGCTTGATAACGGTTCAACAATGTACCTGCTTGAAGGTTGTTACATAAGAAAAATGGCTACTGAAAATTTCTCAATAACCATTTATTACAATTCTTTTAAAGAAGCTTAGATTTTTATTTTACGTGTTCTACGTAATTTTCAATATCTTCATCAGTTGTCAATTCCGTAGTGGCAACTAAGATTCTATTCTTATCTAATTGCAAACCGCCAATAACACCATTTGCCTTCAGACGAGCTAAAACATCTTCTGCATCATCTACTTTAATAACAAATTCGTTATAGAATTGTTTGTTAATAGTTTTAATTCCTTTTTGTGCAAGTTTTTCAGACAACTTATGAGCCATCTTTGATGATAAATAACTTGCTTGACGGAACCCTTTTTCACCCACAACAGTTAAATACAAAGTTGCACAAAGCCCAATTAGAGCTTGATTTGAGCAAATATTACTTGTTGCTTTTTCTCGTTTAATATGTTGTTCTCTGGTTTGAATTGTCAAGCAATAGGCAGGTTTTCCGTCAGCATCAACAGTTCTGCCAGCCAAACGACCAGGTAATTGGCGCATAAATTTTTCTTTACAAGCCATAAATCCTGCATGTGGGCCACCAAAACTCATTGGAATACCAAGAGTTTGAACATCACCTACAACAATATCAGCATCATAAGGTGGTTTCAAAATTCCTAAAGAAGAAACATCAACACAAACAATTAACAAACAATCCGGCTTATTGATTTGAGTAATTTCTCCGTAAAAATCAGGATTTTGAACCAATACACACGCACAATCAGCCGTATCAGTCGGAATTTCTTCAATCAATTCAAGCTCAATTTCATTTGCCCAACAATATGTTTTAATAACATCAACATATTCCGGATTTAAACGATTTGAAACGAGAACTTTATTCTTTTTAGACACTCTGACTGCCATAAGTAAACTTTCAGCACAAGCCGTTGCCGCATCATACATTGTGGCATTTGAAATATCCATGCCCGTAATACGGCAAATCATAGTTTGAAATTCATACATAATTTGAAGTGTACCTTGCGAAATTTCCGGTTGGTAAGGAGTGTATGCCGTAAGAAATTCAAAACGATTTGCAACTTGAGAAATACAAGCCGGAACAAACTTGTTATAAGTCCCTGCCCCTAAAAATGATACGTAATCAGTATTATTCTTTTTGGAAAGAGCTTTAATTCGTCTTTGAGTTTCTGCTTCACTTAAAGCCTTTCCCAAATCAAGAGAAGTCATTCTTGCTTTTTCGGGTATTTGAGAAAACAAATCTTCAATTCCTGCAACACCAATACTTTCAAACATTTCTTGTTTAACTTCGTCTGTATGTACTAAAAAGTTTTTCATATTATATTATTCCAATTCTTCCTTATAATCTTCGTATTCCAAAAGGTCATTTTGTTCTGTAATATCACCTGTAGCTTCAATTTTAACAAGCCAACCTTTTTCATAACTGTCTTCATTCAAAATTTCCGGAGTATCAACGGCAGTTTCATTAATTTCTAAAATTTTTCCGCTGATTGGCATGTAAATTTCAGATGCTGCTTTTACAGATTCAATAGTTGCAAAAGTTTCACCTTTTTTAAACTCTGTTCCAACTTCCGGCAATTCAAGAAAAACAATATCGCCAAGCTGTTCTACTGCGTAATCTGTCAAACCAATAGTGTAAGTTTTATCACCATTGTCTAATAAAAATTCGTGAGATTTTGAACATAAAATTTTTTCAGTAATACTCATTAATTTCTCCTTTTTATATTTATAACTTAATTTTATTTCTTTTTGAGATAAAAGGTCGTTTTACAATTTCTGCATCATGCAGTTTCTCCCTTATCATAACCTGAACAGTCGTTCCAGTGCAAATATCTTTATCATTTTTAACATAAGCAAGCGCAATATTTGCTCCCAACATTGGAGAAGGGCCACCACTTGTAATAACACCAATTTTTTCGCCGTCTTTATAAACCTCGTATTCATGTCTTGCAATCGCTCTGTCTAACATTTTCAAACCAACGAGTTTTTTGCTTGTTCCGTTTTTAATCTGTTCCATAATAACATCTTTTCCGTTATAATCAACTTCTTTATCTTTTGGAACAGACCAACTTAAACCTGCCTCAATTGGAGTTGTATTTTCGTCTAAATCGTTTCCGTACAAATGCAAAGCTGCTTCAAGTCTAAGCGTATCTCTTGCACCAAGCCCGATAGGCTTAATTCCAAATTCTGCACCATCTTCCAAAATTTTGTCCCAAAGATATTCTGAATGATGATTTTCTACCAAAATTTCGTACCCGTCTTCTCCGGTATAACCTGTTCGAGATGCCAAAACCTTAATTCCTGCAATTTTAGCAACCTTTATTGTAAATGATTCTTGTTGTGTATCCAAACCCATTTTTCTTAACAATTTATCAGCCAAAGGACCTTGCACCGCTAATAATGAATAATTATGAGATTCATTTTCAATTTTTACATCAAAATTTTTACTATTCATAACCATCCAGTTCAAGTCCTCATCAATTCTTGATGCGTTACAAATAACCAAATATTCAAGTATGCCAAGTTTATAAATAATCAAATCATCAATTAAACCACCATTTTTGTTCGGCAATTGGCAATACACGGCTTTTTCGTAATTCAATTTAGAAATATCTTGAGGCACAATACTATTCAAAAATTCCAATGCCTCTTTACCTTTTACAAAAACTTCTCCCATGTGCGAAACATCAAACAATCCGACTTTTTCACGTACAGTTTTGTGTTCCTCAATAATGGATGTATATTGAACAGGCATATGCCAGCCTGCAAAATCAACCATCTTAGCTCCCAATTTAACATGTTTGTCGTGCAAAAAAGTTTCTTTAGTCATTAAAATATCCCCCTTGTTAGAAATATTTTCCTAATAAAGAGGGATATTGTCAAGATTTTATTTAGTTTTATAACTCTGCAATTTTTTTATAGAGTTCAATTTGTTTATCATTAAGATTTTTTTGGATTACAATTTTAATTTTCGCATTAAGATTTCCATATCCGCCACCCTTTTTAGGTAAACCTAAATCTTTCAATCTCAAAGCTTGTCCGGATGAAGTTTTTGGCGGAATTTTAATCATAATTTTACCATGCAAAGTCGCTATTTCTTTTTTGCACCCCAAAACGGCTTCAGGAGGAGTAATTTCAACCTCTTTTGTCAAATCGGAGCCATCTACCTCGTATTCCTTATCTTTAATATTTATTACAAGATATAGATCTCCTTTTCGGCCATAAGCATCGACTTTTCCTTCTCCCTTTACTCGAAGTTTTTGACCTTCCGTAATATCAGGAGGAAGTTTTACTTTTATTGATTTTGGTTCTGTTTTAAAGCCGGTACCTCCACATTCTGAACAGTACCCACCGTTGCCGGAACATTTTTGACAACGCTCAATATTATTGAATTTTACATTTATAGGTTTTTTATCAAAAATATCTTTTATTGTAATATTCAAATTCATTGTCACATCAAGGTTTTCGGCTTTCGGTTCTTGAGCAGCACGTCGTCTTGAAGAAGTTCTTTGACCTGCAGATTGCGTACCGCCAAAGTCAAATCCTCCAAAGTTCATACCTTGTGCGCCTCTAGCTCCGCCACCCATCATATCGCCAAACAATGAGCTAAAGAAATCTGAAAAGCCACCCATATCTTGACCGTTGAAGTTAAAGCTTTGATAACCGCCTTGACCGCCACCAAAACCGAATTGTTCAAATCCTGGAGGTGGAGTATAGCTTTGTCCGCCTTGCCAATTTGCGCCCAAACTGTCATACCTTTGACGTTTTTGCTTGTCGCCCAAAACCTCATAGGCTTCGTTTATATCTTTAAATTTACTTTCTGCCTCTTTTGTTTTATTTACATCTGGATGATATTTACGAGCAAGTTTTCTATATGCAGATTTTATCTCGGCATCAGTTGCATCACGTTTTACACCCAACGTTTCATAATAATCTTTGTATTCCATTTTATATTATCTCCTAATCATATGATAATATAAAAAATACCAAACCTTGATTTTATTAATGATTTTTTAATTATGTTATTCCATAGCTTTTGCAACTTGATATAGGGTGAATTGCTTGTCTTTATTTAATTTATCGTAAATCGTATTTATTTCTTCTTTAAAATCTTTAGACTTTGAATTTGTGTATCTGAATAATTCATACAATTCCACTCCCAAAACATTCGCAATTTTTTCAAGAGTAGTTATTGATGGGAAATTTTGACCGACTTCAAGTTTGCTTATATAACCGTTATCAACACCTATAATTTCAGCAAGTTTTTCTTGCGTTAATTTTTTCTGCTTTCTAAATTCCTTAACTCTTAATCCCAAAAGTTCTTTTGTATTCATATTCTCACCCTAATTTTATTTTATATTTAATGAGAAAATTCAGAATACTAAAATATTGCTAATTATACTAAAATCCTCTAAAATATTGACAATATTTGCAATATATGTGACAATATAATATATAATTTGCAATAAATTGGAGGTATTAATGAAGCAAAATAAAAAAATGGCGTTCACTTTAGCAAAAGGTGCTACGCACGTAGCCACTTGTGGCAACAATAAAAAATTTGCATTTACTTTGGCAGAAGTACTGATTACATTAGGAATAATCGGAGTAGTTGCGGCAATGACAATGCCATCATTGATTACAAATTATAAAAAGAAACAAACCGTAACCCAGTTAAAAGCAACATATTCAATACTGGCACAAGCTTTTGAGCGTGCTAAAGCAGATAATGGAGATATCTCTAATTGGGGTATTGACACAGTATACGGAGCAACGTCAGGCGAGCAAGAAATAACTCAAAACTTTATCAATAATTTTTTCATACCATATATTAAACCTCCGTTAAAGAATTATAATTGGACTTCTTACAAACAAATTAAATATGATGGACCATACTATTTAGGAAAAACTCTTGATGATGGTCAGAACCGAGTAAATAGATATATATTAACTCTTGCGAATGGTTCAATGGCAGCTTTTTCTCTAGATTCTACTTGTGATGATGAAAAATTAGATGAAAACGGAAAATATGTTTCTTGTAATACACAAAGATATTATACTAGTGTGTACATAATTGTTGATACTAATGGTTTTAAACTTCCTAATACATATGGAAAAGATGTATTTGTTCTATCATTAGATCTACAAACGAATATATTTGAATTTTATAATTATGCAAGATCAAAAAATAATAGGGTTTGGTTATTAAATGCTTGTAGTAAAAATAGTAAAGAGAATAGGCATTGTGGGCGTTTAATCCAGCTTGATGGTTGGGAAATAAATTACAATTGGTAATAATTGTAAGTAAGTAGGGCGGGATACCCATCCCGCCAATATTGAACTGTATAAATTTATAATTATAAATAATTTTCTATAAAATTTGATGGCGGGGTAGGTACCCCGCCCTACTTTTATATCTTCTGTTTAAAACAAAAGAACCGCCATTTCTGACGGTTCTTTTAATTTTTTACATTCCACCACAAAACCTGATTGGCGGGTGGAGCGGCTACGCTCCTAAAACATTAAGCCTGCTTCTCTAGCTGCATCAGCCAATGCTGCAACACGACCATGATATAAGAAACCTCCACGGTCAAATACTACGCATTCAATGCCTTTAACTTTTGCTTTTTTAGCAATTTCTTCGCCAACAAGTTTTGCAGCTTCGATGTTTCCACCGTGAGCCAATTTTTCTTTTAATTCTTTGTCGTTAGAAGATGCTGATGCCAAAGTTACATGATTATCATCATCAATCAATTGAGCATAGATGTGTTTTGTACTTCTATATACTGCTAATCTAGGAAATTCAGCAGTACCTGCCAATTTAACCCTGATTGACTTATGTCTTTTTTGTACTTTTGGTTTTCTAATTTCTTGTTTAATCATTTTATTTTCCTTTCTTACTGCTTTAACGGGCTTTAAACCCTCCGCATGTAAATTATAAACCACCTCACCTGTCACTTCGTGACACCTTAGCTCCATTTGAGCTAAGGATAGTAAGGACTATCTATCTTATACCCCACCTCGAAATCATAGATTTCTGTCCTCCCACAAGGGTTAGACATAAAGTTTCAAATGTTTCCATAAAAAACTTTTGGCAAGAATATAATTTTCATAAGCTCCCGAATCAAGTTCGGGATAAGATATATGTACGACTCCCTAAAGTCGCCTGCACCTATCTTACTTTTTACCAGCTTTACCAGCTTTACGTCTGATGTGTTCGCCTTCGTATCTAACACCTTTTCCTTTGTAAACTTCAGGAGGTCTTTTTGATCTAATGAAAGCTGCAACATCGCCAACTGTTTGTTTGTTAGCACCTTTTACAGAAATCTTTGTGTTAGCTTCAACTGTAATTGTAATACCTTCTGGCGGTTCAACAATTACTGGGTGAGAATAACCCAAAGCCAAGTTAAGGTTTTTACCTTCCATACTAGCTCTGTAACCAACACCTTGAATTTCCAATTTCTTTTCAAATAAATGAGTTACACCATGTACTGCATTAGCAATCAAAGTTCTGAACAAACCGAATAATGCGTCTGTTTCTCTTGTTTCGCCAACTTTTGACAATACAATGTGATTATCTTCCATTTTTATAGCGATTTCAGGTCTAACTTTAACAACTTCAGTTCCGTTAGGTCCTTTTACTGTAACTTGGTGATCTTCTATTTTTACTTCAACTCCGTTAGGAATTTCAATAGGTTTTTTACCAATACGTGACATTTTTAATTTTCTCCTTTTGGTATATTATGTACTTTTCCCAAACTTTTCTACCAATTATGTTTGGATTTTGT
>ERZ1034882.115-NODE-115-length-48807-cov-19.208853_pt1 | contig 48807 bp, 36 predicted proteins | sample MGYA00520606_ERZ1034882 | MGnify/ENA primary metagenome ERZ1034882 (study PRJEB33766, sample SAMN09781726) | gut metagenome | biome: gut microbiome | host: Homo sapiens | place: Madagascar | study: EMG produced TPA metagenomics assembly of the PRJNA485056 data...
GTGTTGCCGTAGGCGTTGCCGTTGGTGTTGCCGTAGGCGTTGCCGTTGGTGTTGCAGTTGGTGTTGCAGTTGGCGTTGCCGTAGGTGTTGCCGTTGGTGTTGCCGTAGGCGTTGCAGTTGGCGTTGCTGTCGGTGTTGCAGTTGGTGTTGCCGTTGGCGTTGCCGTTGGTGTTGCAGTTGGCGTTGCCGTTGGTGTTGCAGTTGGTGTTGCAGTTGGTGTAGGCGTCGGCGTCACGGTCGGTGTCGGTGTTTTTATAGGTCTGGGCTCTCCCTTCAGTCCTGGATAATGCACTTCATTTCCCTGCACAAAAGTCTTTGCAACCACAGAACCAACTACCATAGCCCACCCATTGCTGAAATCAGCATTCGGCGCCAGAATTCTTCCAAACACAGATTGATTCAAAACCAGATTTCCGCTACTCTGTCCCAAATTCCAAATAATATTTGCTGCCCATCCCTGATGTGCATAACCACCATCTGCAGCCATATTTGCGCAATCTATATTTGTCCAGTTACCAAGGCAATTAATAATTACAAGTTTGCCTTCCTGCGCATCTTTCAGTACAGTGGCAACCTCTGTCTCTGTCAATCTTCCTTCAACATTGATTACAGTTACTGTTTCGGAAGATATCATATTGTAGTAATTCTGTGAATCTGCTACTGCCTGTGCAAGTGCATTATCTACTGCTGTACTGACAGCTCCCGTTTCACAAACACTGATAGGTTCCGTATTACTAATAGTTCCTACCGTAAACCAAAAATCCTCTTTACCAGTCTCTTTTACTACAAGATTAACATTTCCACCATTATTTTCATTATATTTAGGCACAAAAGTTTTATCGGTATTGGCAGGCATTTCAATTACCAAAGAGGCCTTTCCATCATACCCGCCATTTCCCACTGTCAGCATAGCTTCTGATATCTGACCGATATAATTCACACTGGGTCTGTAGAAATCAACACAATTCCGCAGATTAGCGACTAAACCGCCGCCTTCCAGATGGCCTCCGGTATATTCCTGTGCAACAACAGCAAATTCTTCATAATTCAAAGTACCTACTGTTATCAGGTTTACTGTCTCATTTGCTTCCGCACTTAAATTCATTGTCAGCGGCATGATAAGACCTGCACCTGCTGCCACTTCCGGTGTAGCCACCGCCGTTGCTTCCGGTTCTGCCGCCATCGTTGCTTCCGGTGTCACCTCCGGATCAGCTACTGTATTTTCTTCCACATCAATATTCTCTCCGGATGCAGAGTCTTCCCCAACTGTTGCCTCTACCGCAACCAATTCCTCTGCCTGTACCGTAAGTGTTCCGTTCCCCGCAACGGTTCCCATTACCAGCGCTGCCACCAGAACCTTTACTAATTTTTCCTTCACATACTTGCTAAGTCTGCTCATCTGATTTCTCCCTCAATGAAATCCCATGTCTTCGTTCCAAAACGTACTCAAACGTTTTCGTTCCTCTTTACATCTATTAAGACTATGGGTCTCATAAAAAAGGTTCAGATTTTTTATTAAATTTGTGATTTATTGCTTATTTTTGTTCTCTGGTTGTCTTTTTGAAGGCTTACAGGGGGGGCACACAGTCTTAATTACTGACCGTTTCCGTTAATACTCCATGTAGCAGGGCACGCTTCTTGGTACCGGCAGAACCGTAGCAGGTGGACAGCGACACAATGTTCCCCCTGGCACTTAAGTCCGCATCCGAGGCATACAGGGAATGCTCTGTCGCCCACTGCACGTAATCATCATAGGAAGCATCCGAGGTAAAGGTTGCGAAGCGGTCGCTGGTGCTTCTGGTCTCGTAATAAGCAAAGATTTCATAAATATAGACCTTATCTTCCGTATAGATATAGAAATACGGATTCTCCCCGCAGCTTGCGGTCCCCTTCAACAGATTTTTAAAACTACCGAACATGCTCTCATCCCGCATATTATGTCCAAAAACGAAGGTGTTCCGGTCCGACCAGTCCGCCGAAGCCTCACAATCCATGAAAATGCATCCGGCATTTACACTTTCTCCCTCAAAAGAGTGCTTCAGATAATAATTGTTGTCCTCGCCCTGTACCACCGGATAGCTGATGTCAAGTGCCGGAAAATAAAGCCAGCCTCTGAAATCCGGGTTGGTCTTCTTGAGATTTGCAAAATCAATCTGCAGATCGGGGTAGTTTTTCACCTGTACTTCTTCTGCCTCCTCCACCTTAGGCTCTTCCACCACTACCTCCTGCCTGATGGCATCATATTCGCTTTTCGCCTTTTGCTCCGACAGATAGGAATACAGACTCATTCCTCCGGTGATCAGAACTGCTGCCGCCAGTATTGCGGTAATGGCATTTTCCACTTTTTTATTCTTCATGCTTGTCCCCTTTTTTCCGTTTTTTGCATCTGTCTGAATTTACTAATGATTATAACTTATTTTTAAGTAATCGTCTTTACGAAAAACTCATTTTTTGATATTTTTAAGTTGTGATTATAAAACTATTGGGGGAATTATATCTTATGATACATTTTTTTGCTATCCTTTCACTGCTTCTGTGCGGTGTCTGCTATACCGGCTTCCAAAAAGAGGAATACAAAGGTAAATTCCAAAACATTACCCGGTTCGTCTGGATCATTTTCGGGGCTGCCCTGCTGCTTCGTCTGATCCTTGCTTATACCACCCACGGTTTCGGCAATGATATTGCCTGTTTTGCTGCGTGGGCTGACCGGATCTTCACCGTAGGTCCCGGGGCATTCTATTCCGCGGAGACTTTTACCGATTATCCGCCTGGATTCATGTATGTCCTGTATCTCATCGGGGCGCTGCGTTCCCTGCTTGGAATCCCTTATTATTCCAGCCTGCATATCATGCTGTTAAAGCTGCCTGCTATTCTGTGCGACATGGCCTGCGGCTATCTGCTCTACAAAGAGGCGACAAAAAGACTGCATTTTTCCGAAATGCAATCTGTATGTGTAGCTTGTGCTTACCTATTCCAGCCGGCAATCATCCTGAATTCTTCCTGCTGGGGGCAGGTGGATTCCGTTCACACCCTGGTGGTGATCCTGATGTGTCTGTTCCTCATGGATGGCAAGATGCTTCCGGCTTATGCGATCTACGGTCTTGGAGTTCTGTTAAAGCCGCAGACACTGATCTTCACTCCTGTCCTTTTGGTCGGCATTTTGGATCATGTATTTTTGCAGGATTTTTCCTGGAGGAAATTCTTTTATAATCTGTGCGGCGGTCTGGCTATGATCTGCGGCATGCTTCTGTTGTGCGCCCCCTTCGGACTGAATGCCGCGATCTCACAGTACACTTCCACGTTGGGATCCTATGAATACGCTGCTGTAAACGCCTATAATTTCTGGGGACTTCTGGGCATGAACTGGATCGACCAGAATACCGTATTCCTCTTCCTGCCCTGCAAGACGTGGGGAACCATCGCCATCCTGCTGATCGTTCTTTTTACTTTTCTGATTGCCTTGCGTTGCCGAAAAGAGCCTTCACGCTATTTTTGCCTCGGTGCTTTTATCATTCTGACTATGTTCCTGTTTTCTGTCAGAATGCACGAACGCTATATGTATCCGGGACTTGCACTGCTGCTGTTCTGCTGTCTGTATAAACCCGCCGGCTCCCTGTGGAAATGTTATGCAGGCTTCGCCGCGCTGCATTTCTACAACACTGCCAATGTGCTGTACCATTACGATCCGCAGAACTATGACCGCAAGGCTCCCATAATTCTGCTGGTATCCGCAGGCATGTTATATTGCCTGTATGATTTCTACAAAATCATCTGGAAATATTATGTCCATGGAGAAGCGGTACCTATTGTCACTGGCGTAAGAAGGCATGCCGGAGCAAAACGCAGTTCTTCTACAGCCTCCGGTACCGGACTGTGGCAGCTGTTCCGGGAACATTTTCTGTCTCCCTTAGAGCCCACGCCTTCCGAAAAACGTCTGCATCTCACGAGAGCAGACCTGTGTCTGTTGCTGGCGATCTGTGCTCTCTACAGCTTTTTTACGCTCTATGACCTGGGTGACCGCAAGGCTCCCGAGACAACCTACGATATGACACAGAATCAGGTCATCGAACTGGAATTTCCGGAAAATACAGTTCCCGTCACCCTGGCAAGTTACATCGCGCCCTGGCATCAGCGGCATTTTACGGCTGAAGTCCGTAGCTCAAAGGCGGAGGACTGGACGTATCTGGGCGAGATCATTCTGAACAATGTCTTCACCTGGCAGGATGTGTCCCTGGAAGATCTGACGCAGACAGCAGGCGTAACAGACGCCCGTTACTTACGTCTCACACTGACCGATACGGATGCGTCTCTGATCGAGCTGGTCTTCACCGATGCGGACGGTGAAATCCTACGCCCTGTGAATGCCTCTGCTTACGAGACTTTGTTCGATGAGAGCGGTTGCTACCCGGAACGCTATTCTTTCCGTAACAGCATGTATTTCGATGAGATCTATCATGCCCGTACGGCTTATGAATTCCTCCACGGGCTGCCCACTTATGAAAATACGCATCCGCCTTTGGGCAAAATTCTGATCTCTGTGGGTATCGCTATTTTCGGGATGAATCCCTTCGGCTGGCGGATCATGGGTACTTTATTTGGCATCGCCATGCTGCCGTTCCTCTATCTGTTGGGGAAGAAAATGACTGGTAATACTCCCGCGGCGGCTCTCGCCTGCTTCCTGTTTGCCTTTGATTTTATGCATTTTACACAGACGAGAATTGCAACGATCGATGTCTATATCACGTTCTTCGTGATTGCCATGTATTATTTTATGTATAGCTATTGCAGCATGAGTTTCTATGACACACCACTACATAAGACCTTCATTCCATTAGGATTATGTGGTGTCTGCATGGGGCTTGGCATTGCCAGCAAATGGACCGGTGTCTATGCCGGATGTGGTCTGGCACTGCTGTTTTTCGCGCACTTGCTGCGCCGCTACCGGGAATACCTGTACGCCAAAGCACATCCCGGCAAAAGTACAAACGGTATCGGCCATAAATACATAGTGAAGAATTTCCCTAACTATACGATCAAGACCATTGATTTCTGTCTGACCTTTTTCGTATTGATCCCGGTAGTGATCTATCTGCTGTCCTACCTGCCTTTTGTGGACAATTCTCATCCGGGATTGTTTGACCGTATGCTGGCAAACCAGACTTCCATGTTCAACTACCACAGTGGCCTGGAGGCGACACATCCCTACTCTTCCTCCTGGTATGAGTGGCCCACCATAGTCCGTCCGATCTGGTACTATTCCGGATATCTGACCGATGCAGTCAAAGAGGGGATCAGTGCTTTCGGCAATCCTGTTGTATGGTGGATCGGTATTCCGGCATTTATTTACATCCTGTACCTGTTAATTCGCAATAATGCGTTTCTTTGTTCTCTGGCAGGACACACAAAAACAGAGAGCTCCACAAATACTGCGATTACCCTGTCCCGCAGAGAATATGCAACAGCTGCTTTTCTGGCAGTCGGCTACCTGGCGCAGTACCTGCCCTGGTTCTTCGTCACCAGGATCACTTTCATCTACCACTATTTCCCCAGTGTTCCTTTTGTAGTGCTGATGATCGTATACAGTCTGATGCAGTGGAAGAAGCATATGTCTGACCGCACCTTCGTCATCGTCTGCTGCGCTTATGCCGCGGTGGCGTTTGCCCTGTTCCTGCTGTTCTATCCGGTATTGTCCGGGCAGCCGGTGGATGTGGATTTTGTAATAAAATACTTACGTTGGAGACCGACCTGGGTATTAATCTCTGGTTAAGAGGGAGATATCACATGAATAGGATAAAATTTAATTTATTTCAACTTGCCGCTATGATTGGAAGCATCCTTTTTCTGTTTTTAACCGGAAGTTTGCTGCTCCATAATCCTTCTTTTTCTACTTGGGGCAGTGCTCTTGTTTTCCTGTGTTTCCTGCTTTACTTTCTTCACAGGACTCATGGAAAAGAAGCTTTCTGCGACAAAATATATCCGTATTGCCTGATCGGATTTGTCATACTGTTTGGAATCTTTCAGTTTTCCCGGATCGAAGAATTACGTTTCCAGCCCAGCTTTGATCTGGATGCCATCTATGGCGGTGCCATTCAATGGCTGGAAACCGGAAGTTTTCCGAATTACTATGACTATTTTGACTGGTTTCCCAATAACCTGGGCGGTCTTATGTTTCTCTATGTGCTATTTCGAATTGGCACCGTATTTACCGGAGATTACTTTCTGATTGCGGCATATGGCAACGGACTTTTACTGCTGCTAACACTTGTTATTGCCAGCCTCACGACACGTAAATTATTCGGAAGCCGCCACGGTTTGTTGACTTTACTGGTCAGCATATGTTTTCTGCCGTTTTCCTTTATGGCTGACGCCTTTTATACAGACTCTCTGTCTCTGCTTTTTCCGATTTTCCTGTTTTATCTGTCTCTGTTTACGGATGTTCCGGGTTGGAAGAAAAAGATTGCCATATATCTACTGTCGGGACTTACTGCCACGATCGGCATTTTTATCAAACCTACTGTCTGCATCATGGTGATTGCTATTGTACTGTCTTTTCTTTTTCAGAAAAAATGGAAGAAAGCAGGCGGATATGTGCTGAGTGTCAGTCTGATCTATCTCGTGGTTTCGCTGATTTTTCACAATTACATGTACTCCGTCCATCTGGACCCTGGTCTGGCTGCCATTAAGAATACGCCTTCCCTGCACTGGATCATGATGGGGCTTACCGGAAACGGAGGATACAATCCGGCAGATTATGAATTCACACGTTCCTTCCAAAACCCTGCCTTGCGAAATCAGGCGCTTTGGAGTGAGATTGGAAACCGTATCTCCGAAAACGGTCTTACCGGTATGCTTGCCCTTTATGCAAGAAAGCTTCATCGCTGTTTCGGAGATGGCACTTTGGCACTTTCTGATTTTTTGGATGACAGTCCCGTTCATTCTTCCTGGCTTCATTCTTTTATTTTATACAGTGGGGAAAAATATCATTCTTATCAGGCTGTCTGCAATATGGTTTTCTATGCATTGCTTGTGCTGCTGGTAATTGCTGCTGTGAATTGTATTCGCAGGACCGCATCACCATCTTCTGTTACCTCTGACACCCTTGTATCGGATCCGATCACCGCTTTGCAGGCGCCTTTGTTGGCTATTATCGGCATCACCGTGTTCCTTATGCATTGGGAAACAAGTGCACGCTACATCACCAACTATGTTCCGGTCCTACTGATTGTTTCCGTTTACGGAATAGAATGTTTACATGAAAGTATTGTTCTTTCCTCTGTAAAAAAACGGATTATCTCTTTTGTGGAACGTTACCCGGAAGAAATAAAAATCTTTTGTGCTGCTATTGGTTTTCGTATTATATTCTATCTGTTTTCCATAGTTGTTATGGCGGTCATGGGCGATTATTCCGGCGGAATCACTTTTTCGGATTTTCTGGAGGTATGGAAACGCTGGGATTCACAGCATTACCTTAATATTGCCGAGAATGGCTATGCGGGTGCCATAGAAAACGGAGAACATATTTTTTTGGTGTTTTATCCGCTACTGCCGTGGCTTTTGCGCTGTCTTGGTTTTTTCTTCCACGACATGCGCTTCTGCGGAATTTTACTTTCAACCATATGCTATGGAATCGGCTGTATCTTTTTATATAAAAATGAAAAAACAGAGTTTAATAAGCAAGCCGCACTGACCGCTACATTGGCCATCAGCGTCTTCCCCTTCGGATTCTTTTTCGGCTCCATTATGACAGAGTCCCTGTTCTTCGCCATTGCTTCTGCCTTTCTTTACTATGTGAGGCAGCATAAATGGTCTATGGTTGCCATCCTCGGTTTTCTCGCCTGTCTGACAAAGGTACAGGGAATGCTTTTGGCATTTGCCGTGCTGGTGGAACTATTTTATTCTGAAGGTGGAGTTACCCTGCTCCGCGGCAAAAAATGGAGAGATTTCCTGCACAAGGTGCTTCTCCCCGGTTGTCAGGCTGCTGTCATGCTGTTTGGCTTTGTCGTATATCTTCTGATCAATTATCAGGTAGAGGGGGATCCTTTCCGTTTCCTGTATTATCAGTCCAATCACTGGTACAACGGATTTGCTCCGATCTGGACAACGCTGCACTATATCATTCAAAACGCCATCACCGGCTGGTACACCTCCACCGGTATGTGCCTATGGGTACCGGAACTCGTGTTGTTTTTTGTCTATATCGCAGGTATCATTTATGGTTTCCGCAGGAAAATGCGTCCCATGTACCTCGCCTACCTGATTGCCTTTTTCCTGCTGACCTACTCCTCGAGCTGGCTGATCAGTGCCGGACGCTATACCCTGTCTGCCCTGCCGCTGTTTCTGCTTGAAGGTGATTGGCTGCAACGTCATGAAAAACTCAAATTCCTGATATTACTGCTTTCATCCATGCTTATGATGCTGTATTTTGTGGGATATTTCAGTTGGAAACAGATCATGTAAAAACCGACTCCCTCAGACACAGACAGCGCATATCCATAAAAAAACAGTGCCCGGATCATATCTTTCATGATCCGGGCACTGTTCTCTATAATCTTGGGAATATCCTTAGCCTTCGGCGATGGCATGACCGGTGTACAGCTGGTAATATCTGCCCTTCTGAGCGATAAGTTCGTCATGACTGCCTCTCTCGATGATGCGTCCCTGTTCCAGGACCATAATACAGTCACTGTTTTTAACAGTAGAGAGTCTGTGGGCGATGACAAAGGTGGTTCTGCCTTTCATCAGCTTATCCATGCCGTCCTGTACAATCTTCTCAGTACGGGTATCGATGGAGCTGGTAGCCTCATCCAGAATCAGTACCGGCGGATCCGCTACTGCGGCTCTGGCAATGGACAGAAGCTGTCTCTGTCCCTGGCTTAAGTTCGCGCCGTCACCGGTGAGGACTGTGTTATAGCCATCCGGAAGCTGACGGATAAAGGTATCCGCATTCGCTAACTTCGCTGCTGCGATAACTTCCTCGTCGGTAGCATCCAGCTTACCGAAACGAATATTGTCCATTACGGTAGCAGTGAACAGATGGGTATCCTGCAGTACGATACCTAAGGATTTTCTCAGATCCGCTTTCTTGATCTTGTTAATATTAATGCCGTCGTAACGGATCTTACCATCCTGAATATCATAGAAACGGTTGATCAGGTTCGTGATCGTGGTCTTACCGGCGCCGGTGGAGCCTACAAATGCGATCTTCTGACCGGGCTTTGCATACATCTCGATGTTATGCAGAACGATCTTGTCGTCGTTGTAGCCAAAATCCACATCGTCGAATACCACTTCACCCTGTAATTCAATATAATCTACTGTACCGTCTGCCTGGTGTACATGCTTCCATGCCCACATACCGGTTCTCTCGGGACACTCTACGATCTTGCCGTCTACCTTTTTCGCACGTACCAGAGTTACATAGCCTTCGTCGGCCTCTACTTTTTCATCCAGCAGATCAAAAACTCTCTTGGCACCTGCCTGTGCCATGACGATACTGTTCAACTGCTGGCTGACCTGACTGATCGGCATGTTGAAGCTTTTGTTAAAGGTTAAGAAGCTGGCCAGCTTACCTAAGGTCAATCCTGCGAAACCGCCCAGTGCCATAGCACCGCCGACGATAGCGCATACCACGTAGCTTAAGTTACCCAGCTGTGCATTGATAGGTCCCATCAGGTTAGCAAACTTATTTGCATTATAAGCACTTTCGCACAACTCGTCGTTCAACTTTTTGAACTCTTCCAGGCTCTTGTCTTCGTGACAAAATACCTTGACTACCTTCTGGCCTTCCATCATTTCTTCGATATAGCCATTCACGGTACCGATATTCTTCTGCTGCTTTACGAAATATTTTCCGCTTAAGCCTGCAACTTTACCTGTGACAAACATCATCAGTGCCACCATGATCAGACTGACTGCTGTCAGCGGGATACTCAGTACCAGCATACTTCCCAGCGTACCCACTACAGTAATAAAACTGGAAAATACCTGCGGGATACTCTGGCTGATCATCTGACGCAGAGTATCAATATCATTGGTGTAGATGGACATGATATCACCATGGGAATGGGTATCAAAATACTTGATCGGCAGCTTCTCCATGTGTTCAAACAGATCATCACGGAGCCTCTTCAATGTTCCCTGCGTTATCGTCACCATGATACGGTTGTAAGCATACGTAGCCGCTACACCCACCAGATAAAAGCCTGCCACACGGATAATTTCCCGGAACAGATTGCCAAAGTCCGGAGTCTCCTGTCCGATCATGGGCAGGATATAGTCATCGATCAGCCTCTGCATGAACAGAGTACCCTGAATACTCGCCACAACACTCAGTACGATACAGATCAATACAAAAATGAAGTGAATGCCGTAGTTTTTGAAAATATACGCCATCAGTCGCTTAAATATTTTTCCCGGATTGTCAACGCGCGTACCGCCCTGCATTCTTCTGCCGGGTCCACGCATTCCGCCGCCCATAGGTCCTGGCATTATGACTCACCTCCATTCTCATCAAAGTCGCCGCCACCCGTCTGGGTCTGGGCTTCATATACTTCTTTATAAATGTTATTGGTACGAAGCAGTTCTTCATGGGATGCAAACGCATCGATCCTGCCGTTATCCATTACGATGATGCGGTCCGCATCCTGAATGCTGGAGATACGCTGTGCGATGATGATCTTCGTCGTACCGGGGATCTCCGTGGCAAATGCCTTGCGGATCTTCGCATCGGTAGCAGTATCCACGGCACTGGTGGAATCATCCAGGATCAGTACCCTCGGCTTTTTCAGCAGTGCTCTGGCAATACACAGTCTCTGCTTCTGTCCGCCAGATACGTTACTTCCGCCCTGCTCAATATAAGTATTGTATTTTCCAGGCATCTTTTCAATAAATTCATCGGCGCATGCCAGACGGCAGGCACGGATGCATTCCTCTTCGGTGGCGTTCTCGTCGCCCCAACGGAGGTTCTCCAAGATTGTACCGGAGAACAGCACGTTTTTCTGTAATACCACGGATACCTCATTACGTAAGGTTTCCAGATCGTAGGTTCTGACATCCTTGCCGCCGACATAAACGGTACCCTCAGTGACATCATACAGACGGCTGATGAGGTTCACCAGACTGGTCTTAGAGCTTCCGGTACCACCCAGGATACCGATGGTTTCTCCCGCCTTGATCTCGAAGTTCAGATCATCCAGCACCGGCTTTTCACTCTGCTTGTTGTAACGGAAGGTCACATGATCAAAACGGATGCTTCCGTCGGTTACATCGTAGTCAGGCTGTTCGGGGTTGGTAATGTCCGCCTTTTCATTTAATACTTCCGCGATACGCTTTCCGCTGGCAGCACTCATGGTCATCATAACGAAGATCATGGCTAACATCATCAGATTCATCAGAATGGTCATGCAGTAGGTCAGCAGACTCATCAGTTCACCGGTGGTTAACTGGCTGGCAACGATCATATGGGCACCCAGCCAGCTGATTCCGAGAATACAGCCATATACGGTAAACTGCATGACGGGCCAAATGGTGACCATGGTACACTCTGCCTTTTTGAACATTTTGTAAATGTTGTAGCTCGCTTTGTGGAACTTGTCGATCTCATAGTCCTCGCGCACATAAGCTTTTACCACGCGCTGTGCTGCTACGTTCTCCTGTACGCTGGCATTTAATTCATCGTATTTTTTGAAGACTTCGCTGAAATATTTGGACACTTTCCGCATAATGAAGATCATGATGACACCTAAAAATACGACTGCCACCAGATAAATGCTTGCCACTTTCGCGTTGATCAAAAACGCCATCAGCATGGCGCAGATCAGGCTGACCGGTGCACGGAAGCACATACGTAACAGCATCTGATATGCATTCTGCACGTTGGTCACATCCGTAGTCATACGGGTGACCAGTCCTGCGGTGGAGAACTTATCAATGTTGGAGAAAGAGAAGGTCTGAATATTCTCATACATGGCTTCTCTTAAGTTTCTGGCAAATCCGGTGGATGCCTTCGCACCGTATTTACCACCCATGACACCGGCGAACAATCCGACAATGGCTGCCAGGATCATATAACAACCGATGATAAAAATATGTTTCATATCTCCCGCCTGCACACCGTCATCAATGATGGATGCCATCAGGAGCGGAATCACCATTTCCATGGCTACTTCCAGGATCATGAATATGGGAGTGACGATCGAATCACTCTTATATTCCTTGATCTGTCTGGCTAATGTTTTAATCATAGCTGATTTCCTTTCTGCTTTTCTTCTTAAATTATTTCTATCTAATTTCCTCGTTATTTCTTTACTGCTTCTTTTTTATTTCTTGGCTGCTTCTTTGCTGTTTCTGATTTTTCTACTCTGATAAATGCTCGGTGATCTGCCTGTTGGGAGCATCCGTTAACGTTACACTCTCCGTCCATTCCCAGATTCTGCATCATTTTATCCAGAATACACAAAAATGTTGCCTTTTCCTCTTCTGTCAGCCCTGCTTCCAGTTCCCGGTTAAAAATCCGGATCTGCTCTTCGATCAGATTATGATGCTCGATCGCTTTCTCTGTCAGAAGAATCCTTTTTAATCTGGCATCCTCCGTCGATGCTACCCGGACGAGATATCCCTTCTGCTCCAGGCTCTGAAGCATCACCGTCGCTGTGGATCTACGGATTCTGAACTCCTTCTCCACATCCTTTTGATAGACATCTCCCTGTCGGCTTTTGTGGTACAAATATCCCAGAAGCGGTCCCTGCATTCCGTTCAGTTCATGACCATCCTGCTGGGCAAAAATTGCTTCCATCTTCCGACGGATCATATTGTTGGCGGCCTTGATCTCGAATCCAAGCTGACGATTCGTCAGTACATCTTTCTCGTCCATTCTGCCTCCTTTATTTTCTATATACTTCAAACCATAAACTGCTGAAATCAGCTTCTGCATTTTAGCATAGCATGAAAAGACGTACATTCAATGCCATTTTGCAAAAAATGTTAGATAGCTAACTTTTTTGTTAGCCATCTAACATTATAACGCAATCTATTATCTTTGCAAGAAAAAAAATATAAACTTTATATAAATTGCTGTTAGTCCTTTACAATTCTCGCTTTATCTGTTTTAATCTGATTATGTATCTGTCTTCTATAACTATTTCTTTTATTTTCTATATTTTCTCAAAGGAGGAGTTTCTTATGTCTTTATTTTTTTCCGATTTTATTCATACCAGAACTGATCTTAAACAGAAAATCTCTGATATCCAACAGCAGTTGAATCATATTTTCTGCGGTAACTTCCTTACATGTTTTGTTCAAATGTCATTATTTCAATTTTCGTGGGTCTATACAGATTTTTTCTCTTCTGAGTTCCATTTTTTTCACTTTTTAATCGTCTTATTTTGTTAAATGGGTCTATACAGAAAAAATACTCCTCCAGATACTCATTTTTACAAAATCAAGTATCCCTGACTATATTTTTTCTGCATGGACCCATATGCTTCAAATTATAAATTTTTTTTGCCCTCTTGAGTATCTCAGAACAATATTTTTCTGTATAGACCCATAATAATTATCTGCCGGGCTATCATGCCACTCATATTTCCAGGGTGTCCTAGCACGGGAAATCATTTTAACAATGGATTGTGTCATCCCGGAATTTACACTCAATCCTCCAGTACCCGATTCAGTATTTCATCCTCCAACACCAGTTTTTTCGCGACTTCGCGGTACTTTTCCTCATGAAGGTAGGTATGGCGGTGGGGCTTGATTGTGGGAGCCATGTCGATGGCTTTGAGGAAATCGGATTTCTTCATATGTAAAGTTTCCACATAATCCCAGAAACCGGTATCCTGAAGCACTGTGCTGACACGAATATAACGGTGATCCTGTACCTTTGCCATAATGTAGGTGGCAATACCTACCTGAATACCATGTAACTGCGGTACTTCCAGAATCTTATCCAGCGCATGAGAGATCAGATGCTCACTGCCGCTGGTGGGAGCACTGCTTCCGGCGATCTCGTTGGCGATACCACTCATAGCCAGGGAATCCAACAGTTCTTTTAAGAACAATTCATCCTTGATGCTCTCATAAGGAGTGCGGACGAAGCTGTTCACCGCTTTCTTCGCAATCATGACTGCAAAATCATTCACTTCGCCGCAGCCTGCCTTCTCTTCAAAGATCCAGTCGTAGAGTGCTGTGATCTTGGAGATCATATCGCCGATGCCGGAGTAGATGAACTTCTCCGGAGCGGTACGGATCACCTGAGTGTCCACAATGATACCATATGCCAGTCTGGCGGGAACGCTGGTTCTCTTCCCCTGCACCAGAAGGGATGCACTGGCGCTGGAAAAGCCGTCACTGGAGCTAGAGGTCGGCACACTGATGAACGGGAGATTCCGCAAAAACGCCGCATATTTCCCGGCATCAATGACCTTGCCGCCGCCGATGGAGATCACCGCCTTCGCCTTATTCGGAATGGCAAACGCCAGCGTGATGATGTCGTCAATATCCACCGTATCCAGTTCATTATATTCTAAGACATTCACCTTAGCTTCCCTCAGGGAATTCATCACCAGTTCCCCGAACATGTCAATCAGTCCGTTGCCGAAAAATAATACGACCTGGTCCAGATTCTCCGCCTTCAAATAACCGCCGATTTTGCCTAATGTCCCGTTTCCGATCTTTAAAATGGACGGAATCGCCATCTCTTTTCCTATCTGCATGGTAACCTCTCCTTATGAATAATGTATTTATATTCTTTCACATAGAAACATTGACTTACTGATAATTTCTTTTTTTAATATAACATTGCAATGTCAGATTGTAAATAAAATGTCAGCTTCTATATCTTTCTCTCTCACCCGGCACTGATTCCGAACATCTGCAACACCCATAAAAAAAGTCCCAACACCCAGCTGGAAAAAATTCCATACAATATTACCGGTCCGGCGATAGTGAAGATCTTGCAGCCGATACCGAATACCTGTCCTTCCTTCCGGTATTCCACCGCGGGCGCCGTCACGGAATTGGCGAATCCGGTGATCGGTACCAGAGCTCCGGCACCTCCCCATTTGGCAATCTTTGGATAAATGTGAAGTGCGGTGAGCACCACCGATACGAACACCAAAATTAAGGAGCACCAGCTGCCGGAGGTCTGTGGATCCATCCCCATCACATTTCCGGTATAATTCAGGATCCCCTGCCCGATGCAGCAGATGATGCCTCCGGTCAGGAAAGCTTTGCCCATCTGTGCCCACAGATTATGGGTGGGGGTGACGCTTTTTACATACTGTTCGTACTCCTGCTTCTCTTGTGCATCCGGTTGTACCGAATCTTTCGACATATGCGGCGTTTCCATTCTGTTCCTCCTGATCTGTCCTCGTTTATGATCCTGATAACAGAATACCCGGATCTTGTATTTTTATGCTGATTTTTATTTTTTCCGATATTTTTTCCGGCACCTGTGCAATGTCGAAAATGGTGTGAATATCCTCCGGATCACCTTCTGCATATAAGGGAAGTCGATCACTTCCATCCAATACGCCGTGCTTCCTGGAATTTTTCTCGGATGTAAACAGTTACAGTATTTGACTGGTCTGTTTTTTCATGTGATAATAAAATCTGTAAGTACATTATGCACTCTGCGCTCTATGAGGGAGGTCTTTATGAAAAAAAATACAAAACAAAAATGCCGGACACTACTGTGTCTGTTAATGATTCCCGTATTCCTTACGGGGTGCCGCGTCCGGACGACTCCGATAGGAGTATTTGCACAGCTTCTGTCCTATGCGGAAAATGCCGGAAGCAGTTCATCACAATCGTCTCATCACGGCACTTATCATCAGGAGCCGGATGCCACTCCGATGCCTCAGGTAGATTATGACAGTCTGGATTCTGTGGGAACAGTGGAAACGGTCATGATCTATATGGTAGGCTCCGATCTGGAATCTTATTACGGCAATGCCAGCCTGGACATGAATGAAATGGAAGCCGCCGGTGTGGACACGGCTCACAATAATGTCATCGTCTATGCGGGCGGTGCCTCTAAGTGGCAGGACCGGGGATTATCCGGCGATGACTGTACAACGCTTTTGCTGAAGGAGGAGGGATTTGTCCCTCTGGATACCTACACTGCGGAAAATATGGGCAATCCCCTGACATTGAGCAGTTTTGTAAATTACTGCTTTGATTTCTTCCCCGCAGATTCTTACAGTCTGATCCTTTGGGATCATGGCGGCGGACCGGTCCTGGGCTATGGTGTGGATGAGAACTATAATGATCTGCTGACACTGGATGAGCTGGCGGAAGCCCTGGGAGATTCTGTCGGTGCCCATCAGACGAAACTGGAATGGATCGGTTTCGATGCCTGCCTGATGAGTTCCCTGGAGGTAGCTTCCGTACTGGCACCTTATGCCAATTATATGATTGCTTCCCAGGAGACGGAGCCCGGCTGGGGCTGGAATTATTCCTTCCTGTCTGAACTGTCCGGTGATCCGGTTCCCGGAGATCAGATGGGGGAAGCTATCATAGATGCCTACATGGATTACGGCGAGTATGTCTTTGATGTATATCCCAATCTGTACTCCGATCTGACCCTGTCCTGCATTGACCTGAACGCCTATGCGGAAGCAGAGGATGCCCTGAACACTTATTTTGCAGAGCTGGATACTTCTCTGGATGTGAAAAGTTTCCCCAGACTGGTGCGTAAACGTGCCAGGGTAAGAGACTTCGGAAGTTACTCTTCCGATATGAATTACGGCATGGTAGATATTCTACATCTGTTAGAGCTTCTCGGAGATAGTTCTCAGGCTGCGCGGGATGCTGTCTCTGCTGTGGAGCGCTGTGTCGTCTATTCCGACACGAATATGGAAAATGCCGGCGGTATCTCTATCTGTTATCCTTATCAGACGGATGAGGACTATCGGGATGCCTGCATTGAAATGCTTAACTATCTTGAATTTGCTCCGGATTACACCAGATTTTTGCAGGATTTCTATGCGATTCAAAATGGTGACATGCTGTTAGCCGACCGCCAGATCTCCGGTGCTGCTACTACGGTCACCACCGAAAATGACGGTACTTATGACGAATCAGACATTACTCTGCAGCTGACACCAGAGCAGCAGGAGAACTTCGCTTCCGGCGGATATTATATTCTCTGTAAGGCGAAGGAAGAAGGTTATGTTACCGCGGAGGAAGATCCCAGAGCAGATGATATGTATCTGTTTATCCAGGGCAGCAAGCGCGTGACTTTGGATGAAAATGGGGTTCTGCATGCGGCATATAAAAACAATGCGCTGTATATGGAAGATGACGAGGGGATATCCGATATTCCTATGATCCTGACGGAATCGGATATCAGTGATGTGGAGAACCGTTATCTGTCATTTGTGGTACTGATGAATTTCGATAATTGGGAATCTCAGGCTGTGCAGCTGCAGATTGCGGTAAATGAAGATTATCCGGATGGTATTATCCGAAATGCGATTCCTTTAAGCGATGATGACGACGATGTGCAAAGCGCCAGCAAGCAGCTGATCCATCTGGATGATTATGCGAATATGTCCGTGGCTGCACGTTGCAGTTACGTGACCCGGGATGAGAATGGGGAGTTGTTGGATTTCTTCGACTGGGAGAAATCGAAGTGGATGATGGGGTTTGAGGTGGATCTGACCTCCGACTATCGGACCGTGGTGCAGCCGCTGGATCATCCGGAGAATTACGTGTGCATCTTCTTCATGAAGGATTCCCAGGGGAATGTGTCCTATTCGGATATGATACCGTTGAAATAATGTAAATCTTCCGTAGCCCTTGGCAGGGTATAAGAAACGGTCTGCTTATTCTTATACCCTGCCGGGGCTACTGGTTTTTCACAGGCTTCCAGGACGTAGAACGCCCACGACGAATGAAATGTCATGCCGTGATGTTCCATTCGCCGTGGGCGTTCGTGGATTCACTCAACTATCTGCAGGCTATCACGACCAACGAGGCACGGGAGAAAAAGCATCTGCACTCCGGCGTCCACTGCCTGCTGCCATGCCACGCCGAACTCAGGCTGCATGGCGGTGTAGGGACGGACCTCGGTGATGCCCTGCATCTGAATGACGAAAGCGACCATGCAGGTATATTCCGCTTCTACTGCCTGTGTCAGTTCCCGCAGGTGTTTCACACCGCGTTCAGTAGGTGCATCCGGGAAATAGCCGATCCCGTCGATTTCCAGGGTGCAGCCCTTCACTTCCAGAAGGTATTTCCTCTCCCCTTTTTCCATATAGAAGTCGATACGGGAATTGCCATAGGTATACTCCGGTCTGACCAAATCATAATCCTGCTTCTTCAGCCATTCTTTCACCACTTTATTCGGTGCCTGGCTGTCGATATTGATCCAGCCGATATTTTCCTTATAGACCGCCACCAGATCATACAACGTTTTCCTGGAAGGATTATCCGAGACCTCCAGCCGTACTGCCGCTCCCGGAAGGAGCAATTCCCTGCATCTCCCCGTATTTTTCACATGTACCGTCTCCGGTCTGCCCTGCATCTCCACATGGGCAATAAACCGGTTGGGGCGGTCAATAAATTTCCCTTCTACTATTTTTCCATACTTCATTACTACCTCTTCTAGCCGCACTCGCCGCCGCGGATGGACTTTACTAATAACGGTACTTCAAACAATAGCATCACGATCCATCCGATCATATTCGCCCACGCTAAGCTTTCGAAGTCCATATGCAACAGGCGGATCATTACAAATACTGCCACAACTCTGCCCAACATATTCATAAAGGTACTGTACAATGTCACCTTCAGATCGCCGATACCGCGGAAGAATCCCTGAATTCCGTTGGTCATTCCCGGCAGGATATACATCCAGGAGATCAGGTGCAGATAACTGATTCCGAGAGATACCACCTGTGCATCCCCGTCCTCGGCGAACAAAGTCATGATCTGCGGAGCCAGACCCCAGATCACTGCAAACAAACCGATGGAATAGACCAGTTCGATCAACAATCCTGTCTGAAAGCCTTTCTTCATGCGTTCTTTATGTCCGGCGCCCTTGTTCTGCGCCAGGAAAGTCGTCATGGCATGTCCGATGTTCTGCTGCGGTGTATAGGCGAAATCATCCACCCGGTTCACTGCAGTAAATGCCGCCATGACCGCCACGCCCTGCGTATTGACTACTGACTGAATGATGAGCTTGCCCAGCTGTAAGCACACCTGCTGCATGGCACTGGTGCTGCCATAGCTGACAGTCTTACCAAGCAGGCTTTTATCGAAGACCCACCACTTTTTTCCAAGGCATAACAGTGGAATCTTTTTCTTGATATAAATGCCACACAGCAGACAGCACAATCCCTCGCTGCACACTGTGGCAATGGCACTTCCAGCCACGCCCCATCGCAATACCACCACGAAGAACAGATCTCCGAAAATGTTTAAAAAGGCACTGGTTATCAAAAAATACAACGGTGTCTTACTGTCTCCCAGCGCCCGCATGGTATTCGCCAGAAAATTATAGATAAATGTAAATATCAGTCCCAGGAAAATGATCCGAAGATATACCGCAGCCTCCGGAATTGCAGTCTCCGGTACCCGGATCAGTCGAAGCACCGGTGTCGCCAACAGCAGCATAAGCAATGAAAATACCACAGAAAATCCGCAGCCTGCCAGCATGGTAGTGCTGATCTGCTTCGACAGGGTATCATAATCCCTGGCACCGTACTGGGAGCTCATTAAGACGCTGGCTCCCATACACATTCCGCTGATCAGCAGAATCGCTATATTCATGATCGGCGTGGAAGTTCCCACTGCTGCCAATGCCTGCTCTCCCACGTATTTTCCTACGATCACGGAGTCCGCCGCGTTGTAGGTCAGCTGAAACAGATTGCCCAGTACCAGTGGTATTGTAAATGATACTAAGGGAAGCAGTATCTTCCCCCGGGTCATATCATGTTTCTCTATCGTACTCATTGCTTATCGCTGTCCTTTCGTTTTCATTTTCGTTAAGGAGGGGCTCTTCTGCTTTTCTATAAGTGTCTCTTCCTGATCTTGTTCTGCTTCTTCCGTGCTGTCCTCTGCTCCGGACAACTCGTTGCCGCTGACAGACACTACACTGTCCGCATCCGCACTCATCCCGCTGCTCTGCTTCTCATCCATGCTGTCACTGCTTTGTTGTGCCGCCTGCAGATTCCCTGTAACGGCACCATCCGTGCCTGCTGTCACCTCTGCCACGGCACCTTCCGGCATATCTGCGGCATTTTCTGCCATTTCCGCTTCTATTGCGGCATTCTCTGCCTGCGCCGCTGCAAAATTTTCCACCGGTGCCGCACTTTCTGCGCCTGTACTGTATGCTGACTGTGGTGCCGCTGTATCCGCACCGGTGCTGTCTGCCATTTTGGTGCCGCTCATGGTCATATACAGCACTCCCGCCACCACGAAGCAAAGACAGGCTGCCGCAATGCGGGACACATAGTATAACGGAAATCTGCGTATTTTCCCGTTTGCTTTCCGCTTTTCCGCGCCGTTATTCTGTTCACTCCGATGCAGTAATTCCTCCTCCACACCGGACAGGGCACGAAACAATTTCTCTTCTTTTTCTCTGTTTTGCTCGCTCATCTTCTCTTCCTCTTACAAGACAATTCCCTGCTGTTCCAGATATTTCTGCAGCTTTTTCCTCGTGCGGAACAGGGATGTCTTCACAGTATTCAGATTCATACCATAGCGCTCTGCGATCTGGGCATACTCCTCCACGAACCAGTACCTTCGTAAAAAAACATTACATTCCTGTTCGGAGAGCGTATGCAGGAAAGCATTGATACTCCGCTCTAACTCCGCTGCTTCCACAATGCTTTCCGTATCGTGGGCTGCGGGAATACATTCCTCCAGTTCATCCAGCGTGGTATCCATGAGACCGCTTCCCCGTTTTTTTGCATTCTTTGTCTTCCATCTATCAAACGATAAATTGCGGGTGATTGTTCCCAAAAACAGTTCCAGCCGGTTCGGTTTTTTCGGAGGTATGGCATTCCATGCCCGCATCCAGGTATCATTCAGGCACTCTTCCGTATCCTCCCTGTCATGCAGGATATGGTAGGCAATGCTGTAACAGTATTTTCCGTAACTCTTCTGTGTCTCTGCGATTGCCTGCTCATTCCTCGCCCAGTACAGTTCCAGTATCGCTGTATCTTCCACAGGCTCTCTCCTTTCCAAAAAGGGCACTGCCACAAATATCTGCAGCAGTGCCCCCATATTCTTCGTGTATCCCGTAATGTCCCCGGCTTCCTAGATCTGGAACTTCTTTGCATTCGCATTGAGCTCGTCTGCGATCACATTCAGCTGTACGGTGGCCTTCCGGCAATCCTCCACGATCTCTGACAGCTGATCCATCGTCGCCGCCGTCTCCTCGGTGCTGGCTGCATTATTCTGGGAGATCTCGGTCAGACTGTCGATCTTGTCCGCTACATCTGTCCGGTATGCTTCGATATGATCCAGCTCTTCGGAGATCACGTTAATCTCACCGACGACATTCTGAACCTCCTGGTTCAGGGTGCTGAAGACATTCAGCGTGGTACCCAGCTTCTCGTTCTGCTGATGGATCTCACCTACCACACCGTTCATGATCTGAACGCTCTGGTTGGAATTGCTGATCAGGTTCTCCACGATGCCGCGGATCTTGTCTGCGGATTCCTTGGACTGGTCTGCCAGACCACGGATCTCTTCCGCTACGACTGCGAAGCCTCTGCCCATCTCACCGGCTCTCGCTGCCTCAATGCTGGCATTTAATGACAGCAGGTTGGTCTGGTTCGCAATACCTGCGATGATATCGGTAGCTGCCTGAATCGCCTGTGCGGACTCGTTGGTGATATTGGTCTGCTCCTGCACCTGATCCACCGACTGCTGTGTATGAGAGCTGATCTTCAACAGTTCCTTCAGGGTGCTGTCCACGGTGGCATTGCTTTCCTTCATGTTGGCAGCACTGCTGCTCAAAGCATTAATACTGTCTGCCGTACGGCCCAGTGCATTGCTCATCTCGTTCATGCTTTCGCTGACTTTCTGGGTATCCGCCGCCTGCGTGGTAGCGCCCTGCGCAATCTCGTTGACCGCGGTATTGACTGCGGAAATAGACTGTCCGATACTGTCAAAATTGCTCGAAAAAGTTCCGGTGAATTCATCCATCTCTTGCATGGAACTGTAGATATTGGTAATGATCCGGGAGAAGCCTACCACAACGGAATGCACCGCTCTGGCAATTTTGCCGACTTCATCGGTTCTGTTTACCAGCTTCGTGGAGATATCAAAATTCAGCCTGCCTTCAGCCACCTGATCCAGATTGCTGACCACACCAAGCAGTGCTCTGGAAATCAGACCTACGACTAAAATCGTACTGATACAGAAGATCAGTGCCAGCACATACATAAAGATCGTATTGGATCTCACAATGCCGGAATACAGTTCTTTCACGTGCTCCACCGGGATCGCCACTGCCAGAGCCCCCGCTGTCTTGCCGTCGGTTCCGGTAATCGGTGTCAGATATGCATAATATCTGGTATCCCCCAGCTTCAGGGAAGTGTCAAAATATTCCGATCCTGCCAGTACTTTGGATGCCACAGAATCACTCAGTACGATGCCGGAATAGTCAAAGCTTGCTGCTGCCGCTTCCTTGTCCCAGAACAGTACCACATCTACGTTGGTATTGCTCGTGAAATTCTGGAAAAAGCTCTGATTCTCTGTAAAATTGATCTCGCCCTTGCAGAGACTGCCGTTCTCATAACGGAAGCCCTCCCCAGAAGCGCTGTCCAGATTCAGCTGCATCGCATATTCCGTAGCAGCCAGCTCTTCCTTCACAAGCGTTTCCGCGGTGTTGTTGCCGACTGCCTTCAATGCCAGCATCGCAAAAAATATGATGACCAGCATCGGCATCAGTACCATCGCGAGGATCTTGACGATCAGATTTGCTCCCTTTTTCCCCTTGAGATCTTTCATGTTGTCCAGTGAGACAGTTTCCCCTTCTGTCTGTTCCTGTTTTACCGCTTCTGCCATAGATAAAATAACCTCCTTTGTACCCTTATGACCTTTGTATATTCTTTCTAAAATGGACTGCCGGGAACAGCCCCTGACAGCTTAATAGATAAAAAGATTATAACGCACTCCGGTTGAAAAAGCTATTCTTTTTGTGCTTTTCCCTCCTGAATGAGGTCTTTGATCACCTCTCCACCGATGATCAGCCCCGCCACGGAAGGGACAAAGGAAATACTGCCCGGAATTGCTCTCCGGTCGGTGCATTTATGGACGGTGCCGGGAGGACAGACGCAGCCCGTCCGGCAGCTGGTTTCCATAGTTTCGAGAGGCTTCAGGGAAGCTTCGGTAGAGTAGACAACCTTCAGTTTTTTCACACCGCGTTTTTTCAGCTCTCTGCGCATGACCTTTGCCAGCGGGCACATGGTAGTCTTATAGATGTCCGCCACACGGAACTGTGTGGGGTCAAGCTTATTGCCGGCACCCATACAGCTGATGACAGGGACTCCGGCCTCCTTTGCGCGCAGGATGATCTCGATTTTTGCAGTCACAGTGTCCACGGCATCCACGACGTAATCGTACTGGGAAAAATCAAACTGATCGGCAGTCTCCGGGAGATAGAAGCATTTATGTCCTACCACCTGTGCCTCAGGATTGATCAGATGAATCCGCTCCTCCATGACATCTACTTTGTATTTGCCGATCGTCTGACGGGTAGCGATGATCTGGCGGTTGATATTCGTCAGACAGACCTTGTCATCGTCAATGAGATCAAAGGCGCCGACTCCGCTGCGGGCAAGGGCTTCGACGACATAGCCGCCGACTCCGCCGATCCCGAAGACGGCGACACGGGCGTGGTAAAGACGCTGCATGGCATCTTTGCCGAGGAGTAATTCGGTTCTGGAAAATTCGTTTAACATAGATGTAGATTCCTTTTCTTATAACTATATTTAACTATATTGCACGCAGCTGTGCTGTCCCCCTTTCATCCAGCACAGCAAACACCGCACGGTCAGGGAACCGGATCGTGAAAATTCCAAGTATAAAAAAACATGGGAACTTAAAGGTTCCCATGCTTTAGCTTATTTTTATTGTTCCTACTAGTATACTGGGAATACTCTCGTAAGAGTATATCACATCTTTAGAGATTGTCATAGAGTCCCTGAATAAAATTTTTCACCTGGAGGTTGTTCTCAGGCGTGGTATCTTCGAGGGTAGCATGGATGTAGGGTTTGCGCTCTTTCATGAACTTAAGGATGGAGGTGTAGTCCATCTGTCCGAGACCGCAGCCTACGGATCTAAGCTTCCCATCTTCGGGAATAAAATCCTTCAGGTGTACCATGGCTACATCCGGTCCCAGCAGATCAATGGCTTCGTCCACAATTGCTACCTGATCCTTGTAATTACAATAATCCAGCAGATTCACCGGATCCAGAATGATCTGAAGGTTGGGCGAATTGATCTCATCCAGAACTCTTCTCGCTCTGGCGGGATTGTAGACAATATGCTTCCATACCGGCTCGATGGCGATAACAACGCCCATTTGCTCGGCATATTTTACGACAGGACGTAAGTTCGTGATAAAGGTCTGCAAAGCCTCTTCGCCATGGCATTCGGGTACTGCGGTATAAGTAACGTTGGGAGCACCGGTCTCGGTTCCCACCACACCGCAGCCTAGCCACGAAGCAAAACGGATATGTGCCATATAGCGGTGGGTGATCTTCGCAAGCTGCTCCGGATTGGGATTTGCCAGATTCAGATAGCATCCAAGCACCGCAACATCCACCTGATTTTTCGCAAATACATTTTTCATATACATAGCAAGTCCCGGGGTCAACGCCTCATCGGTAGTGGGAAACTCGGTGATCACCTTACCGGGTGCCAGATGTCCGCAGGCAAAGCCAAGCTCATGGACATTGGCAATACGCTCCTCAAAAGGGAGCTTTTTCGTATCATGTAAACGGATTCCTAACTGCATAATTTCCTCCATTTCAATCACGGCTCTTGGACCGTATTCTCTTATGTTTGTCGTACTGTAGCGTGCGCTCGTTATATCATAAGCTCACGAATTCGTGCTATCGCACTCTACATCCTGCTTCGCAGGATATTCGTTCGCTAATGAGCCCAGAAAAACAAATGTCTGCTTCGCAGCCACTTGTTTTTCCTTGAGGCTCATTACATCAGCGCTGGATCAGCTCATCCACGCCTTCCAGCTCGTAAGCCTCTCCGGCCTGTCCTTCAATTTTTACGTTATCCAGGGTCAATTTTGCAACATTTCTTGCAAAAAGTCCTCTCTTACTGCTTTTTTCTACACCATCCGACATGGCAGGTACATCACATTTTGCATCCGCGGCATAGCTGATGGAGATGTCCTTCATGCAAATCTCCTCGATCTTCTGCTCCGGAAGTCCGTCAAAATAAGCTGCTGCCACATGGCAGTTGGTGCAATCCATATTTTCAAATACCATTTTTTTCACCTGCGGTGTTCTGTCATCCACGGGGTAGACATCTCTGGACTGTACATAGGTGGTCTTGCCGTCGGGGTCGCAGAAATAGAAGCAGTTGACCACAAGCGGTGTCATCACATGATCCAGGGTCAGGTTCCGGAAAATGATGTTGCTTAAAATCGCATCTTTTCCTCTGCCGCGGCGGGTCTTGATACGCAGGCCTCTGTCCGTATGACGGAAAATGCAGTCCTCCACCGTCAGATTTACCACACCGCCTGCCATCTCGCTGCCCAGAGTTACGGCACCGTGACCGTTCTCCATGAGGCACTGACGGATGTGGATGTTCTCGGAAGGAGTCTTGTGCTTTTTGCCCATGTAGATTTTGCCGCTCTTGACTGCAATACAGTCATCTCCCAGGGAGAAACGCACGCCCAGGATCTCCACATTTTTGCAGGACTCGGGATCCAGTCCGTCGGTGTTGGGAGAATCGCTGGGATTCTGCACGGTCACACCGATGAATTTCAGATCGTTGCTGAAATAGGGATGCAGGGTCCAGGAAGGGGAATTGCAGAAGGTCACTCCCTGTAAAGTCACATTTTTACATCCGCTGATGAAAAACAGCCTCGGGCGGAACGCAATGTTCATGACCTTGGGGTCCTTCCACCAGTTTTCTTTGGAAGCGTTGCCGTTGATCTTACCCTGTCCGTAGATTACCACGTCTTCTGCACCGATACCGCAGATGATGCTGGAAAACATAGGTAAGGGATTGCCCTCCCAGGTACCGAGATTGTACTCGTCGGTCTCATCATAGCTTTGTAACATGCCGGGGAAGGTAGGGAATTTCTCTCTGTCGGTAAATGCCTTAAGCTCCGCACCCTCTGCCAGTTCGATACGGATGTGGCTTTTTAAGAACAGGCTGGTAATGCGGTAGGTTCCCGCTGGGAAATACACTCTGCTGTTCACCGGGCATGCCATGATGGCAGCCTGGATAAAGTGGGTATCGTCGTGCTCACCGTCACCTTTAGCACCGAATCTGGTCACATCCAGGGTCACATACTCGTAATCTGTTTTAAAAGATACTTCACCCTGCTTTTCACCGTTCACGTAAGCTTCCACCACATATTTCTGATCCGGCTTTAAATCAAACAGCGAAGTGATGGTCTTCTCTGTGGTCAGAGTGGTCTCACCGTTTAATCGTAATTCTATGGGCTGTTTTGTAAAATATCTGCCGCCGTCCGCGATCTCAATGGTCGCACTACGGGCAGTATGCATAATATGTCTGATTTCCATGCGCTGTTTCCTCTCGTTATTATATCATGATTCGCCGTTCTTACAGAATGTCTCTGAATAGTCAGCACATCTGATATTTTTCCGCTAACAATAAATACTCCGCACATGCCTTCTGTACAGCATCGCAGAATACCTTTTGGGATGTGTCATCCATTGCGAATTTTTTCTCTTTTACATCGTAGTACTGTTCCAGCATACGCTTCACCGCACTGCGGAAATCATCCAGAAGTTCTCTGTAATTTTCATAGATCTCCGGGCTGATCTGTTCCACCGTATGAAGCAGTGCTGCGGTGTAATCGGCGCCGTTTTCCGGGGTGAATTCGCTCTCCGCATGCTTTTTTAACACACGCATCTGCGCCATGATATCCGGATAGCCTTCCTTTTTATTCTCGGTGGTCTCATATGCCGCATATGCGGGATATACCAGATCCGCAGCCTGATAGATGTTCCTGCATCCCGCATCTGCCTGCACCTTTTGTAAGTCAAAGATGCCTTCCTCCGTACGGGGAAGTGCCTTGATTTCCTGAATTGTCATAGTTCCTCCTATATAACAAAGGCGTTCTCCTGCACGTTTATTGTAACAAAAGAACGCCGTTTTGTGTATGATCTTTTACAGAGTTACACCCTGCTTGAAAATAGCCATATCATGGAAGCCTGCTGCCTCGCTGCATACCTGCTTGCCGGAAGCGGTCTCCACTACCAGATCAAACAAAGCCTTAGTCTCCTCTTCCATGGTCTTATCCTCTACCAGTACGCCGGCATTGAAATCGATCCAGTTGGACTTTTTGCCTGCCAGGCGGGAGTTGGTCGCGATTTTCATAGTAGGAACCGGAGATGCGAAAGGAGTTCCGCGTCCTGTGGTAAACAGTACGATATGTGCTCCTGCGGCTGCCAGTGCGGTAGCTGCCACCAGATCGTTGCCCGGTGCAGACAGAAGGTTCAGTCCCGGAGTCTTCACAGTGTCGCCATACTGCAGTACGCCCTTGACCAAAGCGCTGCCGGACTTCTGGGTACAACCTAAGGACTTATCCTCCAGAGTGGAGATACCGCCCTTTTTGTTACCCGGGGAAGGATTCTCGTAGATGGTCTGATTGTGGCTCTTGAAGTAGTTCTTGAAGTCATTGATCAGATCTACGGTCTGGTGGAACAGTTCCTCGTTAGCACAACGGTTCATCAGAATGGTCTCTGCTCCGAACATCTCGGGAACCTCGGTCAGGATGGTGGTACCACCCTTGGAGATCAGCAGATCGGAGAAGCGTCCTACTAAGGGGTTAGCGGTAATGCCGGACAGTCCGTCACTGCCGCCGCACTTCATGCCGATGACCAGCTTGCTGACGCTGATGGGCTCTCTCTCGAACCTGGATGCGTAATCGATCAGACCCTTGATGATCTCTACGGAGTCTGCAATCTCATCCTCGTGCTCCTGACATACCAGGAATTTCACACGGTTCTCATCATAATCGCCGATATAAGGCTTCAATACGTCAATGTTGCTGTTCTCACAGCCCAGTCCCAGTACCAGAACACCGCCTGCATTGGGATGATTGATCAGGTCTGCCAGGATCTTACGGGTATGCTCCTGATCGTCACCCATCTGGGAACATCCGTAAGGATGAGGGAATGCAATAACCTCTTCCACGCTGCCTTTAACGAATGCATTGGCCTGCTTTGCGATAGCGGTTGCCACGTTGTTGACACAGCCAACGGTGGGGATTACCCAGATCTCGTTACGAACGCCTACTTTACCGTCGGGACGGTTGAAGCCCATGAAAGTAACATCTTCTGTCTTCTTCTCCTCTACGGGAGTGGGATTGTAGGTGTACTCCAGCAGATCGCCCAAAGCGGTCTTAACATTATGAGTATGGATCCAGCTGCCCTCTGCGATGTTCTCCTTGGCATTACCGATACGGTAACCGTATTTGATGACCTCGCCGCCTTCGGGAATGTCAACAATTGCCATCTTATGTCCTGCGGGGATCTCCTCTCTGGCGGTAACGGTCTTAGAACCGTCACCGGCAGAGACTGTGATCTTCTCACCGGCAGGAATCGTATTTAATGCTACGACTACATTATCATTGTCATTAATCTTTAAGAAATCTTGCATAATGCTGCCCTCATGCCATTTGCCTTAATATCATCCAGGTATGCTGCGACTGCATCGGTAAGTCCGGGAACCTTGTTCAGATCCTGACCGAAGAAGTCTTCATTGCCCAGGAAGGAAGTTACAAAAGTCTTGGTGTCCTTCTCACAGTTTGCTGCGAAGAACTCCAGAACTGCCTTGTCATCCATGATGTTGTATTCCTGACCGTCTCTGTGTCCGATCAGAGCCTTATCGCGGATCTCGGTGCCATGATAGAATGCCATCAGTGCTGCGATGGAGAAGGTCAGATGAGCGGGAAGCTTACCGGTCTTCTCAACATAGCCTAACAGGCTGGGCATACATCTTGCTCTCCACTTGGATACGGAATTTAAGGAGATAGCAAGCAGAGCATGATCTACATAAGGGTTGTCAAAACGGTTAACAACCTCACCTGCGAACTGCTTCAGTTCCTCCTCAGGCAGAGACAGGGTAGGGATTACTTCGTCGTAAATGGTCTTCAGCATGAAGTTACGGATATCGTCGTCATGCATGGACTGTCTTACGATGTCGTTGCCGCACAGATAAGAAGCCAGTACGAAAGAGGTATGCGCACCGTTTAAGATACGAACCTTTCTCTGCTTGTAAGGCTTCTGGTTGTCAGTGAAGATAACAGGAAGTCCTGCATCGGGAAGAGGGAACTCCTTGCTGATATCCTTAGCGGACTCAATAACCCACAGAGCGAACGGCTCACCGGTTACCATGATATGGTCTTCGTAACCCAGCTTCTCCCACTCTTCCTGTTCCGTAGCACGGGGATAACCGGTAATGATACGGTCAACCAGAGTAGATGTGAATACACATGCCTCATCTACCCACTTCTTGAACTCATCGCCCAGACCCCACAGCTCGATCAGCTGCATTACGCACTTCTTCAGCATAATACCGTTGTCATCGATCAGCTCTACGGGAAGCATTACCAGACCCTTGCTCATATCCCCCTTAAAGGTCTCGAATCTGTGATATAAGAACTTGGTCAGCTTGCCGGGGAAAGTCTTGGGAGGCTCTAACTCGAACTTATCGGTATCATCATATACGATACCTGCCTCGGTGGTATTGGATACTACGAAACGTAAGGTATCGATCTCGGCAAGTCCCATGTACTTGTCATATTCATTATAAGTGTCTACTGCATCTGCAACGCTGGTTACGATTCTATTGATGATCTTGGCTTCACCGTTCACGTTACCGCGAAGGGATACAGTGTACTGGCAGTCCTGCTTGTGGAACATATCCAGATTGCCGAACTCGATGGGTTTGATCAGAACGATGTCTCCGTCGAACTTACCCTGCTCGTTAGCGATATCGATCATGTAATCTACGAATCCACGTAAGAAATTACCCTCACCGAACTGTACAACCTTGATAGGTCTCTCCTTTTTACCGGTCTTTGCCTTGTTTAAGATATCCATTTTGTCCTCCATTCTACGCATAGCGTATCCTATCTGCACCGTCTTACGGCACTCTGTTCCCTGCACTTACCTTCCCAATCACCTCTTGGCAATTACGTTTTCAACGCCCGTGGGTGTTTTTGTTTCTGAATTGTACGAAGTTTATGTAAGTACTTTCATAATTCATTTTACTTCAAAAAAGCCGTTTCGTCAATCACCAAAAACAGAAACTTATTTTTTGCTCAAACCATTGATTTTATCAGCAATATTTCATATTGATAATATTTTGTCACAGGAGAAGTTGAAAAAGCATCTTGAAAAAAGAGAAGTCTTTCGTTATAATTCAGATATAGCTTTTTATGTAACCACTTACAGTTTTCTTACAAATTCTGTTACATAGAAGCGGAGAGGAATCCGCAGATGACAATTTACGATATTTCTGAGAAGGCCGGTGTCTCTATTGCCACTGTTTCCCGTGTATTAAATGGAAGCAATAATGTAAGCGAGAAAACCAAGAAAAAAGTTCTGGACGTGATCAACCAGTATGAGTACACTCCCAACGCATTTGCCAGAGGGTTAGGGCTCAACACCATGAAGACCATCGGTATCATGTGTGCCGACAGTTCGGATCCGTATCTTGCCAAGGCAATCTATTATATCGAGCAGAAGCTTCGTGCCAACGGCTATGACAGCATCCTGTGTTGTACCGGTTATAACCTGGATACCAAGGCAAGCTCCATGAACCTTCTGATCACGAAAAAAGTAGACGGCATTATATTGGTAGGTTCCAACTTCATCTACGAGAAGGAGGAAGACAACAAATACATTACGGATGCCGCCGCACAGGTTCCTGTGATGCTGTTGAATGCTGCAATGGATGCTCCGAATGTGTACAGTGTTGTCTCGGATGATTTTACTTCCATGTATGACGCTACCATGGAGATGATCCGTTCCGGTGTGGAAGATATTCTGTATTTCTATAATTCTACTTCATACAGTGGTAAGAAAAAGCTGGCAGGCTATCGTGCCGCCATGGAAGAAAAGGGTCTTCTCACTAACGGAAGCTTCCTGCAGCTCTATCAGGGTTCCCACGAGGACATTCCCGCTATGGCAGAACAGCTGATCAGGCTGCACACAAAAGGAATCACTTTCCACGGTGTTATCGCCGCTGACGACTCTCTGGCACTGGGTGCCATGAAATACGGGCGTGAAATGAGACTCCGCATTCCGGAAGATCTGTCGATCATCGGTTATAATAATTCCATGCTGGTGAACTGCTGTGATCCGGAACTGACCAGTATCGACAATAAATTAGAGACGCTCTGCCAGCATCTGATCACAACTCTGATGGGTGTCCTTGGCGGAAACGAGATGCCGAAAAAGACCGTATTCTCCGGGGAACTGGTAAAACGCGGCACCACAAAATAATTTTTTCTTTTCATCAATGACAGCAATGGGGTAGCTGAAAATACCCTTTTTAGTATATTTATGGAGGAATTTAAAATGAAAGCATTTATGGACAAGGACTTTCTGTTAGAGACCGAGACAGCCAGGAAGCTGTTCCACGACTACGCAGAAAAAACACCGATTCTGGATTACCATTGCCATATCAATCCCAAGGAGATCGCTGAGGACCGTCAGTTCGACAACATCACCCAGGTATGGCTGGGCGGCGACCACTACAAGTGGCGTTTCATGCGTTCCTGCGGTGTTGACGAGAAGTACATCACCGGTGACGCTTCCGATTACGAAAAGTTCTGCAAATGGGCAGAGTGCCTGGGCAAGGCTATCGGCAACCCCTTATTCCACTGGAGCCATCTGGAGTTACAGAGATACTTCGGTTACAACGGCGTTCTGAATAAAAACACCGCTGATGAAGTATGGAACCTGTGCAATGAGAAGCTCCATCAGCCTTCCATGAGCGTTCGTAACCTGATCAAGCAGAGCAACGTTACCCTGATCTGCACCACCGATGATCCTATCGATTCTCTGGAGTGGCACAAGAAGCTGGCTGCAGATGATACTTTCGATGTAAAGGTTCTGCCCGCTTGGAGACCCGACAAGGCTATGAACATCGAGAAGCCTGATTATCTGGATTATCTGGAGAAGCTGGCTGCCGCTGCCGGCATGACCGAGATCAACTCCTTCGCAAGCTTAAAGGCAGCTCTGAAGAACCGTATGGCATTCTTCGCATCCATGGGTTGTAACGTATCCGACCATGCATTAGAGTATGTAATGTACTATCCCGCTTCCGACGATGAGCTGGAAGAGATCTTCTTAAAGAGACTGAACAAGATGGTTCTGACCAAGGAAGAAGAATTGAAGTTCAAGACCGCATTCATGCTGTTCGTAGGCCGCGAATATCACAAGCTCGACTGGGCTATGCAGCTGCACTACGGTTGTAAGCGTGACAACAACACCCTGATGTTCGAGAAGCTGGGTCCCGATACCGGTTATGACTGCATCAACAACTACGCTCCTTCCGCTCAGATGGCAGACTTCCTGAACGCTCTGATCGTAAGTGATGAGCTTCCCAGAACTGTCATCTACAGCCTGAATCCTAACGACAATCAGGCCATCGGTACCATCCTCGGATGTTTCCAGGATTCCACTGCTGTTGCCAAGATCCAGCAGGGTTCTGCATGGTGGTTCAATGATCACAAGACCGGCATGCAGGATCAGATGATCTCCCTGGCTAATCTGGGTAATCTGTCCGGATTTGTAGGAATGCTGACCGACTCCAGAAGCTTCCTGTCCTATACCAGACATGAGTACTTCCGCCGTATCCTGTGCAACCTGATCGGTAACTGGGTAGAAAGCGGTGAGTTCCCCGCAGATTACGATACTCTGTCCGAGATCGTAACCGACATCTCCTACAACAACGCAAAGAGATACTTCAAGTTCCCTCTGGCATAAGAAATAAGGCGATAAGCCCCCGGTGATGAACCGGGGGCTTATTTTGTATTTTTTCTATTATTTTTATTTTCCAAACAGTGTGCTCAGAATACCTCTCTTGATGACCTGGGCTCCGGTGTTGATGAGTTGGCGCTCAATCTGGGCCTGTCGACGTTCCGCTGCCTTTTCTTTCTTTTTCTGGGCAGCTTCCCACTCCTTCTGTTTCTGCTTTACAGCGGATTCCTGGAGCTTTGCCTGCTGCTTCGCCAAAGCTTCCTTGTCCTTCTCCAGCTGGGCGCGCTCTGCTGCCAGCTGTTGTGCCTTTGCTTCGTGTTCTATGGTGTCTGTCAGTACTTCGTAGGCGGAAATATTGTCCACTGCTTCATCGTAGCGTCCCATGCCGTCCCGCGCCATCAGGCTCCGGCGCTCCGTCTCGTCCACCGGTCCCATAAAGCTCTGAGGACAGATGATGGAGGTACGCTGGGCGATGCCGGGCACGCCGTTCTCATCTAAGAAGGATGTCAGCGCTTCTCCCACACCTAACTCCATGATGACTTCCTCTGCCTTAAAAGCCGGGTTGGCCCGCAGAGACTGTGCTGCCGCCCGGACAGCCTTCTGCTCCGCAGGGGTATACGCCCGGAGGGCATGCTGTACCCGGTTGCTTAACTGCGCCAGTACGGAATCAGGGATATCACTGGGGCTCTGGGTCACGAAATAGATACCCACACCCTTGGAGCGGATCAGCTTCACCACCTGCTCGATCTTCTGCACCAGTACTTTAGGAGCATCGGCGAACAACAGATGTGCCTCATCGAAGAAAAATACCAGCTTCGGCTTCTCCAGATCTCCCGCCTCAGGAAGCTTTTCGAACAGTTCCGACATCATCCATAACAGGAAACTTGCATATAACGTAGGATTCTGCACCAGCTTTACACAATTCAACACATTGACGATACCTTTGCCGTACACATCCGTACGCATCCAGTCATAAATATCCAGATCCGGTTCTCCGAAAAAGAGATCTCCGCCCTGATTCTCCAGGGGCAGTAACGCCCGCAGGATACCGCCCACGGACTGCTTCGAGATACTTCCGTAGGTGGTCAGGTAGTCATCCTTGTGTTCTGCCACATAATTCAGCAAAATACGCAGATCCTTTAAGTCGATCAATAAAAGCCCCTTGTCATCCGCGATCCGGAAAACAATATTTAGTACTCCTTCCTGCGCGGCGGTGAGCCCCAGGATACGGGATAACAGCTCCGGTCCCATATCGGAGATGGTGGCTCTCACGGGATGTCCGCCCTCCTGATAGATATCCCAGAAACAGACCGGATAAGCCTTATAGGAAAAGCTGTCACGGATACCGAATTTATTAATTCTCTTGTCCATGGACTCCGAAGCCACACCTGCCGTGGCAATGCCGGAGACATCTCCCTTGACATCACATAAAAATACCGGAACTCCCGCGTCCGAAAATGATTCCGCCATAGCTTTCATAGTGATGGTCTTGCCGGTGCCACTGGCTCCCGCGATCAGTCCATGACGGTTACTCATATTTAGCTGCATATTCACACGCCGACCATCTGCCAGTCCCATATAGATCTGTCCGTCTGTATACATTGTTTCATTCCTGTCCTTTCCTGTTTGTAGATTTATATGACGAATTATGATCATCTTTACTATATCGCATAAACAAGATATAATGCAACTATATCCTTCCGTAAGGAATTTTGAAAGGAGTTTTATTTTGCAAAACAAAGGATCCCATTGTTCTATTTTCCCACCGGATCTCAGTGCTCTGACGCTGCATATCCTCGCTATGGCGTTCATGTTCTGTGATCACCTGTGGGCTACCCTCGCCGGAGATGCCTGGTGGCTGACGGGCATCGGCAGACTGGCGTTCCCGATGTTCGCCTTTTTCCTGGTGGAAGGCTTCTTCCATACCCATGATAAGAAAAAATATTGCGGACGCCTGCTTCTTCTGGCCATTCTGTCTGAGCTTCCCATCAATCTGATGTACAGCGGGCTGTTATTCTACCCATTTCATCAGAACGTGATCTGGACACTGCTCACAGGCTTCCTGTGTATCTGGGCAATTGATACCCTACGGAAAAAATGGCCGGTCTGGCTGTGGATTCCGTCGATCCTGCTGCTATCTGCAGTGGGCTACGTGCTGGCAACCCTCCTCATGTTCGACTATTACGGGGAAGGCGTTCTGACTGTTATCGTATTCTATCTCTTCCATGGGAAAAAATGGTGGCAGCTTGCCGGACAGTTTGCCGGACTCTACTGGATCAATGTCATGCTGTTGGCAGGAATGCAGATTCCGTTGCAGCTTTTCGGTCATGCCTTTGAGATTTCAGAACAGGGGCTGGCGCTGTTGTGTCTGCCGCTTCTATGGTGCTACCATGGACGTCAGGGCGCGCATAGCCGTAAGATCCAGATTGCCTGCTATGCCTTTTATCCGGTGCACATGCTGGTACTGGGGATTCTGTCAAAGCTGATTTTTAGTTAAAACGATAGCATTGACAGAAATCCTATTCTCCAAAGCAAAAACCTCCCGATGGAATCACATTCCACCGGGAGGTTTTTTGAATCCTATTAGTATTGTTTTACCTGTTCTTCCCCGTTCATGACACGCAGAGCTCCCTGAGCCAAAGCTAACAGCTCGTCCTCACCGGGATATACGGTCACAGGAGCGATCCAGCCGCATCTCTCTTTCAGCTTAGCCACTACGTCCTCACCATAAGCAATACCACCGGTGATAACGATCTGGTCTACCTTGCCGTTCAGCACACAAGCCATAGCACCGATGTCCTTGGCTACCTGTAACAGGAATGCCTGCTTTACCTCCGCTGCCTTGGCATCGCCTTCATTGGCACGCTTGGTAACTTCACGCATATCGTTGGTACCAAGGTAAGAATTCAGACCGCCCTTGCCGATCAGCTTTGCACTGATCTCCTTCTCGGTATATTTTCCGGAGAAGCACATTTTTACCAGTGCTGCACAGGGCACACCGCCAGCACGCTCCGGAGAAAATGCACCGTCACCGTCGAATGCGCTGAAGACATCTACAACCTTGCCATCCTCATGTGCGCCTACGGATACACCGCCGCCCATATGCACGACTACCAGACGTAAGGACTCATAAGGCTTGCCGGCCTCTTTTGCATATCTCTTGGCAACTGCCTTCTGGTTCAGGGCATGGAAGATACTTCCTCTGGGGATCTCTTCCAGACCGGAATATCTTGCGATGGGCATCAGCTCATCTACTACAACGGGGTCTACGATGTAAGAGGGAACGCCGATCTCATCACCGATCTCTCTTGCAAGAATACCGCCTAAATTAGAAGCATGCTGACCCTGCACACCTACTTTTAAATCCTCCAGCAGATCATCGGTTACCGCATAGGTACCACTGGGGATGGGCTTTAACAGACCACCACGTCCTACGATCACGTTGAAGCTCTTCAGATCGCAGTTTTTCTCTGCCAGAAGATCGGTAATGATCTTCTTACGGAAATCCTTCTGTTCGAAAATAGTATCGTATTTGGAGATCTCTTCGGTAGAATGTCTCAGGGTTTCTTCAAATAATAAGTTCTCATCCTCAAATACACCAATCTTGGTGGAGGTGGAACCGGGGTTGATGATCAGACTCTTGATTGCCATTGTGTGTTTCCTCCTATATTCACTCTTATATTCGCTCTTATACTTTACCGCTTTGTCCACTACAGCATCTATGCCTGCCGACAGCAGTTCACCCGCAGCTTCCACCGCGGCTTCTATCACGATATCCATAGCTTATTTCTGATTCTTTTTCATCTCTTCTGCTACAACTGCTGCCAGTGCCAGGGAGTATACCTTAGTCTCGAAGGTATCGGAACGGCTGGTCAGGACAACAGGCACCTTGGTACCGGTCAGGATGCATCCGTTCTTTACTTTTACCATATGTACGATTGCCTTGTATACCAGGTTGCCGGCATGGATATCCGGGAACAGCAATACATCTGCATCACCCTGGATCTTACGGTCAGTTGCACCCTTATGCTTGGCTGCCTCGGGATCGATCGCCAGGTCAAGAGACAGCGGTCCGTCTACAATACAGCCGGGGATCTGTCCTTCTTCGCACATCTTAGTCAGTTCTGCTGCATCTACGGTAACGGGCATCTTGGGATTTACAACCTCAACTGCTGCCAAAGGTGCTACTTTGGGCTCTGCAACGCCGCAGGCATTACATACCGGAATGGTGTTCTTGATGATCTGAACCTTCTCCTCCAGTGTAGGATAGGTCATGAATGCAACATCGGTCAGGAACAGAAGTCTGTCAATGCCGGGAATCTCAAATACACATACATGAGACAGGGTTCCACCGGTACGAAGACCTACTTCTTTGTTCAGTACACTCTTTAAGAAGTTCTTGGAGTCGATCAGACCCTTCATATACATATCTGCACGGCCGTCATGTGCCAGCTTTACAGCTTTCAGGGAGGCTTCGATCATATCCGGCTCATTGATGATCTCATAATCGGAGAGATCCATATTCAGTCCGGCTGCGATCTCACGAATCTTCGCCTCATCACCTACCAGGATTGCATCTGCAATGCCCAGTCTCTTGGCTTCATGTACAGCTTCCAGTACCGCACTGTCCTGTGCTACGGAGACTGCAACAGTCTTCTTCCCACATTCTTTTACTTTTGCTACGATGTCATCAAAATTCATTTTCTTCCATATCCTTTCTGCCCCTTCTCAAGGCTTCCAGCAGCCACAGCCATTCGCAAAATCGTGCGATAAATCGTACTCTCCGCTGCTTTGCAGCTATTTTTGTTCATATCTGTGCCGGTGACTCTAATCGTTAAAATAATAACACAGTAATATATAAAAATCAAGTGCATACGCGGATACATGCAAAAAAGCCACCTCTAAACGAGGTGGCTGATCTCTGTCAGGGACGGCACGCAGGCATATAAACATTTTTTGAGTTCCGCATCCGGCTGCGTCTGATCCGGCACCATGACAACCCTGCAGCCTGCACGGTAAGCACTTAAGACACCGTTAGGAGAATCCTCCACCGCCACGCATTGCTTGGGTGACAACCCCAATTGTTTGCAAGCGTAGAGATAAATGTCCGGAGACGGCTTACCCTCCTCTACCATGGTAGCACAGATCAATTTTTCAAAGTAAGATCTGATTCCTGTAAGCGTCAGATATTTTTCGGTCCGCTCCAGATCCGTTGCCGTGGCAACAGCTGTGGTAATGTGTCTCTTTTTTAGATCTTTCAGAAGTTCCACAGCACCGGGCTTGCATTTGATGCCATCCCGGTCCAGTGCTTCCTCCATCAATTCTTTTCGTTTATTCCGCACGGCATAATAATCAAATTCCTCGCCGTACCAGTCCTTAAGCTGTCTGGGGGCAAAAGGCCTTCCAAGACTACGCATCGTCAGTGCCTGCTCATCCGTCATCGTATAGCCGTAAGCCTCCAATGCCTTCGGCCAGAAAATACGGTAATATTTTTCGGTATCGATCAACGTACCATCCATATCAAAAATAACTGCCTGGATCATAACTGCCCCTCTGTATCATCCATCTGCCCGGCGTGCTCCGCCTTTTCCTGTCTACGCTTTTTCCTGCGTTTTGCCATCTTTTTCACAAGTAATACAATCAGCAGTATTCCCACAGCTACTCCGATGATGCCAATTACGATCATCCGGGTATGGCTGCCTTCTGCCTCCGCGATGCGGAAGCTGCCGGGTACCTCCATGGTGAACTGTCTGTAGCTGCCGATCACCGTAGATTTCACTTCTTGGTATTCGCCGTCCTGGTCTACCCAAACTACAGTATTGTCGGCATCCTCACAGTAGACACGTAAGCTTGCTTCTCCGGTATAGTCCGGTGCGTCTTCTTTCATGGAGTTGGTCATGGAGACCTTGTATGTGTCACCCTCTATCTGCAGATGCAATGCAGCATTCGGATAGAAGTTACCCTCTGCCATGACCAGAGGTTTGTTGGCATCATTTTTCTCTGCGGAAGCAATGGATGCAATCCACTCCTGATACTCCGCTTCCAGTACGCGATTGCCGGTAATGTAACTAAAATCATAATCCGGCCATACACCGTAATAGCCTTCCTTCTCCGGTACCTTAGGAATCTGATCTGCAGACAGATAGTCTCCGTAATTACATTTATAGGAAGCCACTTCTACACCATCCGCCTGGAAAGTAATAGTGAACTGGGAAAAGGCTTCCGGCACGCCGTCTTTGTTGCAAAATCCCTGATAAGACAACGGGGTTGCACCACCCTGATAACCAATGCCGTCCACGCCGCCGGCACCGCCTTCTACATAATAGTTGCCATATAAAGTACCGTCATCCTTAACTTTTCCTGCAATACTTCCCTGACTCTCGCCGGACATATCCAGCTCGTTATAAGCATAACTGTAAAAAATATCGCAGCCTTCCCCGGCGATTCCGCCGATATTATTTTTACCGGTGATCTTACCCATGCTGTAACAGCTGCGGATCGCATAGCTGGCAGATCCGGCAACGCCTCCCACATAGCTGCCTCCGGTACTCTCTACCGGAGCATAGGACTCACAGGAAATGACCGCGCCGTATTCCGCCTTGCCGACGATACCGCCCACATAATCCTTTTTGCCGGTCACATCTGCGTAGTTCCGGCTGTCCCTGATGACTGCCTTGATGGTCTGCTCCACATCGAAGCTCTCCGTTCCGGTCAAGGTAATGTCATCCTCCGGATCAAAATCATATTCCGTTGCCACCTGTCCGACAATACCTCCGACATTGGTATCCGCCTCTACCGCACCACGGTTCACGCACAGTGTGACTTTACCTTTTTGGAAGCTGGATGTGTCATATAATGCTTCTTCTGTTCTCTCAGGTTCTGCCTCACCAGCCTCAGCATCAGGATCTCCGGGGTTCACTTCCCCCTTGCTGGCGGATTCATCCGAAGTATCCTCCACAGAAATCCCCTCGTATCGGAAGAGATCATCGCGGATCTCGCTGACCAGTTTCCGCAATACCCTCGCCTGATCCATCAGCTCATCCATATGTGCGCTGGTATTGTCTGACCCTGCCTGTAATACATCTCCCAACTGACCCAGCTGGTCAAATGCTTTATCCAGGCTCTGATTCAGTGTATCCAGATTATTCTTAATACCACCACTGCGGTCCGTGGATGCACTAACCATATTATCCAGATGCTTCGTGGCATTTTCACCAAACTTTTTCAGAGCTGTTTTATAACTCTCTGTATCATCCGGTACAGAGATCGTAATATCACCTCCGCTCAGATCATTGCCGCTCAGCGTGATATCGTGTCTGTTGCCGTTATTTTTATCGTTCTCTGCCTGTTTGTTCAGGTCATTATTCAAAACCTTCAGGTCATTGCTGACACCGTTCAGTTCCTGATTATAAATATACCACAAGTCATTCGTGGTTCCGGTAAGGGAATTTCCCGCGCTATTGGCATCCTTCAGATTCGTACTGATACTTTTGGTCAGCGCAGATGCCTGTCTGCTGTAATTGCTGAAATCTTTCTGTGTCGCATCCAGCATATCCAGGAACTTATCTGTCTCTGTGTCCAGTTCTTTCAGTTTATCACTAAGATACTGGATCTCCAGAAAAGGCTCCATCTGGCCTACGATGCCGCCGACATCTTTTCTGCCCTGTACGAAACCTGTATTGGTGCAATTCTGCAGATAACCCTGATGCAGCCTGCCGACGATACCACCGGTGTTGTAACCCACATGCTGGTAACCAATGGCTCCGGAATTGGAGCAGTAATAGATCTTACCATCAGAGATGCCTGCGATACCGCCGGTATCCGTATGAGCAGCCACATTGGAAGTACTGTTGATCTGCTCCAGATTGTCCATGGTAATATCATCCAGTTCATAAGTCACTTCTGTGCTGTAGGTATTGATGCTGCCGCTGTTGCTGCAGTTATTTAAGATTCCGTGATTGTTACCGACAATACCGCCTGCAGAATGGTTGCCGATGACATTTGCATTGGATTCACATCTGCGGATCTCGCCGGTCTCTTCATTCACACCCGCAATGCCACCGACTTCATTATCACCGATCACATTACCGGAAAACTTACAATTCTCAATGCTGCCGTAATTCACCCCGACGATACCACCAACCTGATTCTGGCTTCCGGAGGGAGATATTTCTCCGCTCACCGTGAGATTACGTACTTTGGCACCTTCCTGCACATAACGGAAAAGACCTGCCGCAGAACCATTCCCCGTAATCTTTACATTGGAGATCGTAAAACTATTACCATCGAAGATTCCGGCAAATGTGGGAATACTGAATTCACTTTCCATACTCAGAACGATGTCGTTGTGCAGCACTACTTTTATACCTCTGGACCAGCTGTCCAGCACACAGTTCTCCGCAAGCCTGCGCAGATCCTCCTCCGTGCTGATCTCTACAATTGCATAATCCTGCTCCTGCGCGGTGCTGCTATAACCGCTGCCGCCCTTATACTGTTCATAGGTTAACGTCTCTTCCGCATAGGCGGTTGCCGGTGTCTGCAGCAGTAATGCCGCTCCCAGCAGGAAACATAATAATCTCTTACTGTTCATCTTCTGTTCCCTCGCTTTCTGCTGTATGATTTGTACCTGACTCATCCCCCTGCTCCAGGGTCACGACATCCTTGGGGCGCACCACTGCTCCTATCTCACCGTCGATGACACCGATGAAATCACCTTCCAGCACACCATTGACATAACCCTTGATATGACCGTTCATCCGGATCCTTCCGGCAGAAGGCAGCGGCTTCGCCAGATCACGCTTTAAGGTAAACGCCGTCTTCTGAATGATGATATCTCCGATCAGCAGTGTCTGTGGTAATGCCAGCAGTACCAGTAAAATAGAGGTCAGGGTACCACGTCCCAGCGCCAGTCCGATCGCTGCTACCGCTGCGTTGGAAGATACATAACTGATAATGAATCCGGCAGCCACCAGCATGGAACCACTGGTAACAATCGTGGGGAACGCCTGGTTCAACGCCTCAATGGCAGCTTCTTTGATCGGCATGTACGTCTTCAGATCCATATAACGACTGGTGATAACGATAGCGTAGTCGATCGTCGCGCCCATCTGGATGGCGGACACTACCAGATATCCCAGGAAGTATACATTTTCACTCAGCAGATACGGCAGTGAGAAGTTCATCCAGATACTACCCTGAATCGTTACTACCAGCAGTACCGGCAAACCGGCAGACTGGAAGGTGAACAACAGGATGATCATAACGAACAATGCCGTCAGTACAGTGATGATCGTATTATCTGTTGCGAAAGAATCCCCCAGATCCTTATCACTGGTGGCATTTCCGACTAACAGGATATCATCTATATTATAGAACTTCGCCACGGTATTGCGTATCTGATCCAGTGCAGTGCTGGTCTCTTCTCCTTCATAAGGTACATTCAGTTCCAGAACGAAACGAGAATTATCTTCTCCCAACAACTGATCCTTTGCAATCATGATCTTGGAATGTGCGTCCGATAAAGTCTCCTCCAGATCATCATCCAGCGTGATGTTGCCGCTTTCTTTCTGATCATAAATGAACAGGAACATATCGATAAAAGGCACTTCGTAATCGTTGACACCGCTGACCAGAGCCCCGTAATCACTCTGATCCAGGGCATATGCCGAATACAGCATATCCGCCACTTCCACATCCAGATCGATCAACTCTGCAAATTGTCTGGGATTCAGTTTGTCGGTCAGCATGTAACCATCCATAGCTTCAATATTGCCAAGTCCCTGAACGGATTTTACCACATCCAACTTTTCCAGTGCCTTCAGGGTCTGTGCCTCTTTTTCATAATCACCGTTGGGCACAATGACCGCCAGCTGATTCACCATGCCAAATTCCTTATTGACCATGCTGACTGAGAATTTATTCTCGCTCATACTGCTGGATTCCAGTGTATTTACATCATATACATAATTCGCCTTGTTGGACAGAAAAAATGCTGCAATAACACCCACGATCAGTACCGGAGGTACAATGTAACGGGTAGCCACACAGAATTTTCCCACTGCCGTGATCTTCGGTACGAAGCTCTTATGGTGAGTATTGTCGATTGCCTTGGAAAAGGTAAGCAACAGCCCCGGCATCAGGAAGAATACTGCTACCATACTGAAAATAATAGATTTCGCCAGGATAATACCCATATCGTAACCAATCCTGAACTGCATGAACATCATGGCTACCATACCGGAGATCGTGGTCAGGGAGCTGGAAGAAATCTCCGGGATTGCCTTACTCAAAGCTACTATTACAGCTTCTCTGGCATCCTTGTCCTCATGCTCCTCCATAAAACGGTGTGCCAAAATGATGGCATAGTCTACTGCCAGACCTAACTGCAGCACCACAGCGATAGAGTTCGTCACAAAGCTGATAGTACCGAACCAGTAGTTCGTACCCTTGTTCAAAATAGCTGCCACGATAAATGTGGTCAGATATACCGGGATCTCCGCGTAAGTTGTGGAAGTAAATAGCAGCACGGCTACGATAACCACAGCTGCCAGCAGCAGAATGACGATCATATCATTATTCAGGTCATTCGCATCACGCTCTTCCTGACCGATATCGGAAGAATAATAGACATCATAGTCAGACAACGCATCCAGCACTTCTGTTAAATGCTGCTGTGTGGCTTCCGTATCCGCTTCCTCATCAAAAGTGACAGACAATAAAGCCTCCATGTCGTGATAATGATCTTCCGTGTCATCAAAATCCAGCATACTGACACCATCCATTTTTTCCACCTGATCCGCCAGCTTCTGTGCCTCATCAAAAGTCACATTGCAGATCAGGATCCGGGCGGAACCATAAGTCGTAAATTCCGAATCCATCAGATCCAGTCCCCTTCTGGTCTCTGTCGTATCCGGCAAATATGTGGTCAGGTCATTATTCACTTTGACCTTATTCATGGATAATACGCAAAATATGCATAAAACAATAAAGATCAGATAGAATCCTTTTCGTTTATCTACAATAAGCGTGGCAAGCTTCATCATAAAGGAGTTATCTTTTTTGTCTTTTTCTGTGTTGTCTGCTGCCATAGTTTCCTCCGCTGTGTCTCTTTTTGTACCCTTATTTTATGTATCTGTTTTGTATGTTTCTAGTTTAAAATGTTTTTCCTGGTCTGTAAAGCATTACTACAAAAATGAGAAAATGTATTACTGTCATTTAATGAACTCGTGTTGATTTTCTAACACAAGCAAAATATAATAATGAGAAAGAAAAAGCAAGCCACAAATTGTGTTTATATGTCTGTTTTTGAACATTTGTATTGGTTTATGTTCATTGTTTTAGAAAAAATTCAGATTTGCATTAGATACGTATTAGATATTATCTATAAAAAGTGATTTCTGATCATTTTCCGCAAAGAATGGAGAATTGACGTATGGAAAAAATGGATCGCCGCGTGCGCAAGACCCGTGCCCTGTTGCTGCAGGGTTTAGTCAAAATGATGGAAACCCACGATATTCAGGATATTTCCGTCAAAGAACTCACAGAACTGGTAGATATCAATCGCGGAACCTTCTATCTGCATTATGATGATATCTACGATATGCTCCATAAAGTGGAAGATGAAATGTTCCGGGAGTTCAACGAGATCATGGAACAGGAACCGGTAGGTACTTCCACATTATCCTCTGACGGTCTTCTGTTAGAGTTCTTCCGCTTCTTAGACCGCCACAGAGATCTCGCCAGAGTCATGATCGGTCCCCATGGAGATCTCACCTTCGTTAACCGCCTAAAGGACCAGATCAAAAAGCGCACTCTCCGCTTTCTGGAAAGTGCGCAATCCGATGCTAATTATGAATATCTCTGTTCCTTCATCATTACCGGTTGTGTCGGTGTCGTAGAGACCTGGCTGAAAGAGACCACTCCCCAGTCTCCGGAAGAAATGGCAGGGATTCTGGGCACCATGCTTATGCGGCAGCTTACTTTTGTTCCGGATCCTGCATAGACTGCTTAGACTGTGTCAGCTCCGGCATACCTACACTTAAAGAAGTCACGACCTCGCCATCCAGGAAGAAAGATACGGTATCACCTACCTGGAGGTCATCCGGCGTGGCATCCGTTCCGTCAATCGTGATGATCGTATCATCATTGACCGTGATAGTCATAGTGTCACCGCTGAGGGTTAAGGTCATCTCATCTAACATATCTTTCTCGGGTTTCTGACCATCCGGGGCTTCTCCGCTGGGAGCCTGACCGTTAGGTGCGCCGCCGTTGCTGTCTGGTGCCTGTCCATCCGGTTTATCGCCGGTCGGTGCTTCACCTGTAGGTTTTTCGCCGTCAGGTGCTTGACCATTGGGGGCTTCTCCGTTAGGGGCACCACCATTGCCATCCGGCTTTTCTCCACTGGGGGCCTCACCGGCAGGTGCTTCTCCATCGGGAGCTTCCGGCTTCTCTGCCAGTGCGATGGAGATTACATTGCCGTCAATGGCTGTGATCTGACCGAGATAAGATTCCACCTTCTCTTCACCGCTCTCTGTGCTCTGCTCGGTTGTGCTCTCCGGCGCGATTGTCTCCTTCTGTTCTGCTGATTCACTTGCTGCGCTCTCCGTGCTCGCAGATGTCGTTCCTCCGCATGCTGTAAATCCTGTCATCACCATAGCCGCAGTCAGCACTGCACACATTACTTTTGTATTCACCTGGGGCAAATTCCATCTTCTCATATTCTCATTCCTCCTGTTCCCTTAGAAATATCTTGTGAACATTGCTTCCCCTTATCTGCTTCTCATAATACAGGGAATCTGCGAAGAAATTGTGAGAAAAATGTGGTGATTCTGTGAATTTTTCAAGCATGACGTCCGTGTCATATGTGTTATGTTGGATATGTCAGCTTACGTGTCAATTCTTCCGTTTTGCTGTAAATATCGTAAAAATGCCGTACAACCTTCCAGGACATCATTATAGGTCGTTCCGAAATCTCCCGTGTACCACGGATCCGAAATATCCCGCTCCGATCCCGCATAGGAAAGCAGCTTCGCTACTTTCCCGTCCGGATCTCCTCCGAATATCCGCAGCATATTTCGGATATTCGCGCTGTCCATACCGATCAGGTAATCATATTCCGCGTAATCCGCCCTCGTCACCTGTCTCGCCCGTTTTCCATCACAGGAAATGCCGTGCCGGGCAAGTTCCGCCTTCGCCGGCGGATAGACCGGATTCCCGACGCCGTTCCAGATCTCCTCCGTGCTGGTGGCAGCGGAGGAGATTTGGAAGCGGTCGGTGAGACCCGCATCGGATACTATTTTTTTCATAACGAATTCTGCCATTGGGGAACGGCATATGTTGCCGTGGCAAATAAAGAGCACTTTAATTTTATCTTGCATATCTTCGTTTTTCCTTGTATATCCTTATTTTTCCTAGGTTTTATCACACTTTCACGACATCTAACCTAGTGTACCTATCCTAGCATAAAATCGCATATTTTACCATATCTCGGTAAGTAAAATGAGTACAAATCTAGGTACAAACCCGATTCGTACTCATCAGTACTTTTTCCCTATGCCCTTTATTTCCTTACTTGGCACACTTTTTCATTTCTTTTTCTATCCTTTCAAGCCTCTCCATTTCTCTCTGCGCATCTTCCAACTTAAGGTGTGTATACGCATTTGAGGTAACACTTATATCTGTATGTCCCATTAAATATTTCAATGTTTCTACAGATATTCCTCGCTTTGCCGCATTCGTACAAAATGTATGACGGCACACATGTGGTGTTATCTTTGGAAGTTGCACTCGATAAATTCTATTGTACTTCTCAACCACATGCTGAAAGCGTTTTTCCCATTGATAGGGCATCATTGGTTTTCCACGCTTATCCAAGAACAGAAAACCTGTATAACCATCTATCATTTCCTCGACTTTAGGTTTCTTTCTATTCTGTACTACCCTCTTGAATGCTGCATAAACTTCATCCGACATTGGCAATACTCGTGTCCCAGCTTCAGTTTTTGTTTTTTCTATGTACTTTCCCCTATTGCCAACATACTGTAATTGATGATTCACGTTGATTGTTCTTTTCTCCAAGTCTATATCCTTTAACGTAAGTCCGCAAAACTCGCCTATTCTCAAGCCTGTTCTAAATAATATAAACATCCCATCGTAGCACTCACTGAAATGTTCATCCTGTTGAACAAATCTTAAAAACTCCTTTTCTTGTTTTGATGTTACTGCATCTCTTTTTACTGAATCATCAATTAGAAAATTATGCAGTTCAAAATCAAAAGGATTTTTTCTGATTAGGTCTGCCTCATAAGCCATCTGAAAAGCTGGTCTTACTACTCCACGTATTGTATGGACACTGCTATAACTCTTTCCATCCTCTGACTGTAATTTTATTAACCAAGCCTTTGCATCTATTGTGTTGATATGATTAATCTTCTGACTTCCAAAGCTGTCACGTTTTAATACATTAACCACTGTTTTATATCCTGCGGATGTGGTTGGTCTGACATTGCGCTTTTGCTCTAAATATTTCTCTACCAGTTCTAATACTGTCATATCTCCACCTGATAGAGAAATACCATTTGCCAAGTCACGCTCCAGTAATTTTTCCTTTTCTCTAAGCGATAAGTCTGGCTTTTTTCCTTCTGGCATCTTATCGTGCCTTTCCAATTTCCAACTGTATACAAACTTTCTCTTTTTGGTTATTGGATCTATTGTACTGAATAAATATCTCCCATCGGCTCGCTGTTGCTCTCCCATTCGTAATATACGATTCTTATTGTCTCTTCTTTTTTCACTCATGGTTTATCCTCCAAACTATAATACAATCCCCACCATTGGGATGGGGATTGTATCGGAACTACATATATTTTGCAAGGTATTTTTTGCTTCTATATAGATCCTGTCTCATCAATAAACTGCTCGAATATCTTACGTTTAATAAGTATCTTATTTCCTACCATAAGTATGTAGTCTGCTGTCGGATTGTTCGCCACCAGTTTACGAAGATTTTTCTCTCCAATGTTGAAGTACTGAACCGCCTCTTTGATTGTGAGATTATACTTCTCGCTCACCATTAAATAATCTTTCTCTGTTTTCATAATGATTCAAAATCCTTTCTATCGGATTTTACTGAATCATTTTGCACCTCATCTTTTTGCAGTCCGACACCGATTGCATCAAACTACCATTTGCTTTTTTACTTGCTGACTACTGTATTTGTTTGTTGCTTATGCAGAAAAGGTAAACAGCTTCTTCTTTTCTGCATTGGTTGTTGTGAATGTTGCTTTGGTTTCATCAAGTGCGCTCTGAATTGCTCCAAACAATTCATTGATTTGTTCTGTTGAATAGGTGTAGTATTTCTTGTTTGAGAGTTTTTGCAGCTTTTCTATCTCTGCCATCACCTTTGATGCTTGGTTCTCGGCTTTTTCTTTGAAGCGTGCTGACTTGTCTGGCTGTGCCTGTTGTACTGGTTGGGTTGCTTCTGTGCTTACTGTTGATGCTGGGGTGTTTGTTGTTATACTGTCCATCTTATTTTCCTCCATAGATTTGTTTTATTTATACTGCTTTTCTCTTGTTGCTGTAGGTATGATGTTGTATAAATAAAGTTGACACCTTATTCTCAAGGAATTCATGTATAATA
>ERZ1034882.117-NODE-117-length-48288-cov-28.609624_pt1 | contig 48288 bp, 84 predicted proteins | sample MGYA00520606_ERZ1034882 | MGnify/ENA primary metagenome ERZ1034882 (study PRJEB33766, sample SAMN09781726) | gut metagenome | biome: gut microbiome | host: Homo sapiens | place: Madagascar | study: EMG produced TPA metagenomics assembly of the PRJNA485056 data...
TTCGATAAAAATTGAGCGGTTCCAATACAGAATCCACGATTCCAACGATGGAACGAGCTTCTGCAATGCGTCCGCTGGTTTTGTTGGAATAGACACGCACACGCAGAGAAACAGCGGCGTACTTGCTTCGGCTGGCAGAATCTCGATGAACCGGAAGATTGCTGTTTTCCTCTATCTGCACACACGGAAACTTTTTGACGTTGCTATCATTTATTTCGCCAGTGACGAAAATGCCAGGGACTTGCTTTCGTAGCTCCTTAGCAACAGCCGTGAAGATAGAATTGAAATAATCAATCAACTATTCCAAACCTCCCTCCACGTTGCTTCGACTTGAGAAGCCATTTCCTCAACAGCCCCCCACATAGCCATAGCTGGCTCGTTACCATCGGTGTAATTCAACTGGCCTTTGCCATCCACCTGTTTGACAGGCGTGCCAGCATTGCCGGATTCGCCGTAGTAGTACCAGCGCTTATGCTGTCCATTGCCTTTTCCGTATGTCCCGTGTTCACCAACGCCATCAGGAAGTTCGCCACCATAAGCAGTGTGTGCAACGCCAGTGCCAAACTCGATAAAGGCAACCGCCTTTCCCTCAGCAACGATGGTACAAGTCTTGTCTTTTTGGTTGATATGGCATTTCACGTCATTGGAGCCAGCGTATTCCTCATTAGCGAAACGCACCTTTGCGACTTCAAGCCCCAACCAAGAAAGACGAAAAGCAAACGCTCTAGCCTTTTTGTTCAGGGCGGTCTTGTACTCCTGTATCTGACGTTCCGCATCACGAAGTCCGGCATCGCTCAACCTCACTTTAATTTTCACTTGCAGCCACCTCTTTCAGCGCATACTTCGTGTCTGTAATATGCTCTGCGACCTTGACCACGATGTAATTGAAGGGCTTTGAAACATCTGTCTGAAACCAGATGTGTGTGCCCTCATAAAGCGGGGTATTATGCTTCCTGCTGGACGAACTGACAACGTAGCTGTAATCCGTGAACGCGCCGAAAGGGTTTGCTTCCGCAGAACCAGTAGGCGGGCTGACGTTCAGCATCAGCTTTGCGGGTTCAGTCCACGTCTGCGATGTCTCGCCAGTCTCGTTTCCCCACTCGTCCACAACAGGCGTTTTCTCGCCGACCGGGTTTGAATACCACAGTGGGCGTTTATCCAGCGGGCTTCCATTGAACATCAGCCGATCACACCTACTCTCGGAACCACTTCATTTAGCAGGGACTGCGCCACATCGGAGCTTTCCCACACACGAGTAATACCGTTGTTGGTATAGCTCGTCTGTCCATTTGCGCCGATGTGGTTGTACAATTCCGCTGCAATGCGTATCTGCAACGACTGATACTGCAAGGGCAGCTCGTCCGGTCTGTTACCGAAGGGGTAGCCCTGTGCAAATATCTTGTCTTTGGCGAAATCAAGCAGCAGGTCGAAGAGTGGGTAGTCCTCGTCCGTGACTTCACGGTCAAGTGCCGGAGCAATGTACTGTCCCAGCTTGACTGCCGCTTCGGAATACTGGTCTCCCATGCTGCTTTCCTCCTTTCGCCTTAGTAAGCCTTGATGCAGTACACAGCGTCCATGCGCTCAAAGGACGGCAGGACGATTTCAGAAGCGTAGACGTTGGCGTTGACCGGGTGAACGGTCAGCTCGGTGGTGATAGCAACGCCAGTGTTCACGATGGAAACGGATGCGCCAGACTGGCCAGACAGCAAGTCAGCTTCCTCAGGAGTAGTGCCGTACCAAGTGCTGCCCAGAGCACCGGACGGAGCAACCACCACCATGCCATCGGGCAGGTACTTCTCGCTTGCGCTGTACTGGTCTGCCTTGAACATCTTGTCGTACAGATGGATGGTCAGGCCAGTTGCAGACTCGATAATCTGCCGTGCTTCGCTGTCCAGCAGAACGGCGTTTGCCTTTGCGGTTACGGTCATAAACCGGTTCTTCACCTCGTCCGCAGCAATCATGTTGCGGAAGGTGGCGGTGTTCATATACACCTCAGTCACGACCTCGCCAACGCTTGCCAAAACAGCATCCTTTGCAGCGTTCAGGTCAGCAATGGGGGTGGCAGTGGTGACGTTCCACTTGGACTTTGCGGCAGAGACTTCCTTGTAGTTGGTAGACTTCCAAGTACCGTCCGGGTCGTAGTTGTAGGTGTAGTTCACACCGTTTGCCTTGATGGTGATGCCAGGAACGCCATTGGCGGGAGCCAAAAGCTGCCAAATCATGCGCTCAGGTACGATACGAGCACCAGTGATAAGCTGTGCAGTGTCATCGTACAGACGGTTCATCACGTCACGGGCATAGGGGTCATTGCTGTCCAGAACGCGCAGGATTTCCTGACGGTCTTTCTCGCCCAGATGGTAGCCCTCACGGAAGAACGGCATCTCGGTCTCGTCGAACTTGAAGCCCTCGCGGGTACGGAACGTAGCCTTTGCGTCAAATGCGCTGGGCATCAGAGAAACGCCCACGCCCTTGTGACCACGCAGCCACTTCAGGTCGAGACCAGCCTTCTTCTTAGCGGGGAACAGTGCATCAGATGCGAAAGGCATCGCATTGGTAGGGTCATTCGTCCAATAGGCGGCAATCGCAGCCGGGGCAAAGACTTCCTTAAGATTCAGTGCCATGTTGTTTTACCTCCTATTAAGCGTTCACGCTGATGTTGTCGCGGCAGAAGATGCCGGGAACGGCAGTCTTGAGTGCCTTGATTGCGTCAGCGTCAAAGGTGAAGCTGGAACTTGCCGCTGCCTTCTTGGTGTCGATAACACCACGAATCAGCAGGGAAGCATTGGGGTTCTCTGCCGGGTCAACGTCATACAACAGGATGCCGTCAGCGTTGATGGTCTTAGAACCGGTCTCGCCAGCAGCAACAGCTTTCTTGCCAGCCAGCGTCATGGGATAGCCAGCCTTAACCGCAGCAGCTTCGGTCACGGTAAAGGGAATGGCGGTGTAGTCATTGGAAGCAAGGATGGTATCGTTGATTCCGTTGACCGTGTTTCGGGTAAACTTCATGTTTTCCTCCTTGTTAATGGAAAGCACTCATTGCGTCACTCGATGCCTTAGAAGTGTTTGCATTCTGCTGTGCAAGGCTCTTGGCAAACGCCACGCCTTTGCTGTCAGAGCCGCCCTTGCCATCCGCACCCGGAGGTGTGGGCATATCCTTGAGCAGAGAAGCCTTGTAAGCGGTGTCGTGAGCGGTCATAAACTCCGACTGGAACTTAAACACCTTGTCCATGTCACCGTCAGCCAGTGCAGATGCAGCCTTGTTGGCAAGTTCAGCATCATAACCCTGTGCAACGAATTTCTCACGGTAAGATGCAAGGGTCTTTTCCTTGACGAGGTTCTCTTTGTCGGCAGTCAGGGCTTCAATCTGCTTCTGCATCTCTGCCAGTTTGTCAGCCTGTTCCTGTGCGGCATTCTCGTCATCGGTGCGCTTTGCCTTGAGCTGCTTCTTGTACTCAGCAGCTTCGCCATTGGCTTTCGTCACGGCGTTGCGCAGCTTCTCAACCTCTGCGCTAGGGTCTGCAACTTTTTCAAGCGCAGAAATGATTTCATCGGCGGTCATGCCCTCTTTGTAGGCATCACCAAGCAACACATTGAGTTTCATATCGTTAATTTCCTCCTGCGTTTTTTTACCGTTGCTTCCCTGCAACGCTGCGAAATTTGTATCCCGGCTTCCCTGCCGGAATATATCAGCCCGAAAATTCGGGATGATTTTTAGTTGGTTACTGGAATATTTCCAAGTCCATACAGAGTCCAATCAATAGCTTTGTGCTTTTTTTCTTTTGTATACTCGCCATCATCGGCACACTCTTCTCTCATTTTTGAGAGAAGAAGCATCACATTGAAAATCTCATCGTCAGTATGAAGAGCCTGTTTCATCATTTTTTTCTCCGTTTTTTATCTCGGCTTGTTTGCCAACCATTTTGTTATCGTCAACAATATGGTCTGCGGGCTGTTCCTGCGGCTTCGGTGCTCTCCCGTCCTTGCCAAGCTTGCCAGCGGCAATCAGGAAAGGTTTGCTCATTTCGTAAGCAGCCTGCGGGTCAGGGAACAGACCGGGCGTAGTGAACGCCAACTGCGGGTCAATCGGCTGCTGAATCATCTGCGCAAAAATCTGAACCTTGCTCTGCTGGTTGTCATACTGACGGCGTGGCAGTTTGATGTTGATGTCACTTGCCATCAGCTTAGAACCAGTCGTATCACGCAGAATTTTCAGCATTACAGACAGGCTTTGACGTTCAGCGTACTTGAACATATTCTCGTACTGCTGCGCTCTTGCTTCTGTGTGGTTCCAACCGTTTCGGACGATGACTGCGCCCACGTTGTCTGACGTTGCGTTCTCGCTGCCAGTGGCACTGGGCATGGCAGTCAGACTGCGGTACACGTTTAGCATGGAATCAAGCAGGGTCTGGCTCTGCTGCTGGTCAAGCTCGTTTGCAATCTGAGAAACTGAAGCGGGCAAGCTGGTTGTAGATTTTAAGCACATTGCCCCAAGTTCTTTGACCTGTTTTAGTGCGTTATCATCCACAAGGCAGTTGGTAAACACCATGATGGACTGAATGAACTGTGCCACACCGTCCAAACGGTTGCTTTCAAGGTCGTTGATGGCATCCAGCACAGGGATAGCCGGTTCAAACAGACCCATTCGCTCCGGGTTAAGCTTGTATTCGACCATCGGAAGTATTCCAAGAGAATGGTTCTCCGTTTTCGTGACCTTGCCGTTGTCGATTTCAAAGTACTGGTTCGGCGTATACACGCAAATCAGGTCGTTCAAGTCGTTCTGATAATTGCGTGGGATGTGCAGCACGTTGGCGATAGGCTTGTGTCCGATGCCGGAGTTGTAAATCACATACGCCATATCCGGGTCGGGAACGTCCACCAGCAGGGGCGTTTCGTCCGGATAATTTCCGTTGTATCCCTTATCAGGAAGAACAATGCGGTATCCCTGCCCGCACTCCAACATCCACTGCCAGAGCCGCCGATCGAGCGCATCCTTGCCCTCATACTGCAAAGCGTTAGACAGGCGGGCGATTTCCTCGCCGTCACCAGTTGCCGTTTCAGACCGCACGTAAGAACAGGGAGTGCCACTCATATAACCTGTGTAGAAGCCCACGCATTCGTTGGCATGATTCTCTACAATGCGGTTGGTGATTTCAGCGTGGTATTCCTTCGTGCGGTGGAGGACAGGCTGACTGCCCAAGTAGTAGTTATGTAAGAAACGAATCTCGTTCTTGTTCAGCAAATAGATAGGCTCTGCCTTGCCCATAACCACTTTCAGCACGTTCGCCCGGTTGATTCCCGTCTCCGGCGTTTCAATCGGTCTGCGCCCGGTCAGCGGCTCATTCAAGAAGCCATTGACAACCATTTGATACTCAGCCATGTGTTCCTCCTTTCTGGCAAAATAAAAAGCGCAGCGAAACAAACCTGTTAAGGTCTATCTCACTGCGCTTACAACTGCGCTTAAAAAGCTATTCAGTTCTTAAGCTTCGGCACGGAAACCCATGTCTCCCTCGGAAGGTTTGAATCTCCGACTGTAATCCAATGGCAAAGAGGGCACAGAAGGGAGAACTTGCCTTCTACTTCGCCAAGATAACGCCCACAATCGCAAGGATTGCCATGTGCGTCTTTTCGGGGACGCTTGCATCTGACTTTTGCTACCATCTGTGCTCCTTTCTTTGGATTTCTGGAAACAGGCTGTTGAGCACAGACCTGTCAGAAGCTACCGGGAAACTATTCGCGCTTCCGGCCACGCTATTCCCGCCCGGGAAAGTCGCCGCAGCCATAACATTCAGTTTGACGGACAGTCAACGGGTCGGCTGCGGTGTCTGGTCACAGATTTCGGATTTGCACCAATGCCTACGCCTTTCAGCGTGCAGCTGCCTGACCGCTGCAATCTGTGATAAACCCGGCTTGATTGGTTAACCGCTGCTCTTTGCAATGTCATGCCTAACCATTGCATCGAGAGCCGGGAGTAGCGGTGGAGGATTCAGAGAATAGAAAGCCAAGCAAAGAAGATGGTTGTGCTGCGTAACGGAATTGAACCGTTGCTTGCCAGCCGTGGGGGAGACAGGCTGGCATTCCCCAATCAATCGGAAACGCAACATATAAAGCCCGGTGAAGGGAAAGAGTGGCAAACCTTCACCGGTGAAAGGAGGAATATGCTTGTTGACACGCACGCGGGTAAAATGACAAAACCCCGCGTGCAAGCTATTCCTTTAAGGGAAGCTGCAAAACTTCCTGTGTACATTATAAACCTTGTCAAGTGGTGAAATCAAATAAATAGACCCAGCGAACACTATATATTGTGTTTTTAGTCAAAAAGGCCTCTTGACAGGCTCAATTTTACTGATTCCGTTATACAGTTCATCAGCAAGCTGTGCCAAGCTATCCGGTGCATCATCGTGCGGAACTTTACCAAGCTGTGTGAACATCGTCACCTGTTCCATGAACGCTTTGTACTCTTTCGACTGGTTCTTCTCGTCAAGGAAGTAGAATCGTTTGATGTCCGGCGCATACTGAATGATTCTGGACAGCTTGCTTTGCCCACTGGGCGCACGTTGGCTGCGGACAGAGCAGTGATAACCCTGCTGCCGAAGCTGGTTGTCTACCACGTCACAATATTCATCGCCGCCGTTGTTGGCTTCGCCGCGCACCACGTTGATTTTGTGCTGGATGATTTTGCCCACAACTTCCGGTCTGGTCACGGTCTTATCGCCATTATTGAACACAAGGTCTTGGATAAACACAGCATCTCCGTACACATAAGCGATAGGGCAAGCAGTAAAATCACCGCCGCCCCATGCAATATCCATGACCATCAGCTTCCGATCAGGCTCACCGTCAGGCAAAACACCGTTGAAATACCGCAGTTCATCGGCAGGGAACAGCAGACCTTCACGCACATAGGGCTTGCCCATGTACTTTGCCCACCATGTTGCATCGTCAATGCTAGCTTTCATGTCGGCATAATAGACATCATCAAAACCTACGCCGTAGTCATAATTGAAGTTGCTGTGTCCGTTCTCGTCCACCGCAGGAATCACCCGGAAGCGATACTTCGGGTTATCTGCATACTGGTTCTGAATGCGCCCCAGAGGGTCAAGCACGTTCCAGCGTGTACCGACCATCAGTTCCAATGCGCCCTGCTTTTTACGGTCTTTCAGCTGGTTCAGGTAAGCATCGTACTTGTTGTTCAGACGCTCAACATTCAGGCTTTCTTCCAAGTCCTCAATCAAGTCATCGCTGTACAGAACGCCGCCCTCGCCGATTTCAACAGCACCAGTCAGCGTACCGCCGATTGAGCGGCAAGTCAGGGTGGGGAAGCGTTTCTTTCGGTTCAGGTCAACGCTTTCGTCTTTTGCGCTCTTGTCCACAAGCTGAACGTCAGGGAATATTTTGCCCCAGTTGTAGGTAACAGGGTCTGTGATAATAGACAGCACTTCACCGTAGAAGCCGTTGGTCAGCTTGTCAGAGTGTCCACTCATGACCGATGCAACGTCAGGGCGGTTGCCCATCAACCATGTGATGAAAAATATACAAAGAGTTGATTTTCCAGTTCTCGGAGCCATCGAGATTCCCAAGAAATCTACACGATGGAAAAATAAGTCCTCAAGGTCATTGACAAGCGTGTGCAAAATGCGCCTACGCGGCTGATAGAACTTCTTTTCCGGCGCACGGTTCCATTCAAGGTAGATGCAATAGCTGTCAAATACATCCTTTGCTTCAAACAGGTAAGTGCGTCCGATAACGTCATAGACCTTCGCCACGTCCTCGCCTGTTTTCATTTTGCCCATCATAGCTGCACAGACGGAGCGCAGTTCACCGGAGTATTTGTAGGCATCAAACCGCTTGTCTTGCGGCAGGGCGTCTCTCAAGTTCACTACCGCCTGAAACCAGTCCTCGTAGACCTGTGCTTCGGTCGGATTCTGCTTTGCATACGCTTTGATGCTGTCGATAATTGCGATACACTGCTTTGGCTGCATAAAAAAATAGGCACCCCCTACCTGAAAATGTAAAGAGTGCCTACAACTGCACAAAAATCAAATATTCGGTTTTATAATGCTGTTTTTGGAAAATTATTTTCCGAAATTCGTTTTAACGGATGGAATGTGTGGTTTATTTGACTTCTTCCGCAAGCTGATTGAGCCTACGCTTCAATTCGTCCGCATCATAGTACAAGGCATCTGCGACAGCGTTGAGAATATCAGGCTTGTCGGTGTAATCGCACAACGTTTCAATCAGTTTCAAACTCTGCTCAGACAATTTTACAGTTTTCATGTTTTATTCCTTTCTCTGCCTATGTAAAGTGGGTTTTGGTTCTTCATCTCCTAGCATCAGCTTATAGCGGAGATACTTTTCGATAACGTCATGTCTTTCTGCCAGCGTACCGTAAATAAAAACGAAAGCGTCTTTAGCAGCATCGTATTCATCTGGAAAAATGACAATTCCTTCGTTTGCAAAGGTAACGGTGCAGTTTTCCGAATGGCAGGCTTCCAAGAACCGCTTGATTTCAAGGAATCCTCCAAAGTCAAACATAGACCGTAGCGTAATGCTTCCGTTCTTAACAATCAGTTCTTCTCCCTGCATATTATCCAGCCTTTCTCTGTTCAGCAATCCGATACCATGTCTGGCGGGTCACGCCAAGCTGGCGGGCGGCATCTGTGACCGTGAGAATGCGCTTCTCCACCTGCTCATGCAAAACGTCAAAGAGGTTGCGGTCATACTCGGTGGGCTTGCGACCTTCCTTGTAATCGGGGCGCTGGCTGGCAATCTTCTTGCCCTCTCTGGTGCGCTCAACAATCATATCACGCTCAAACTCGGCGAATGCAAGCATCACCGTGCGAATGACCTTGCCAGTGGGGGAGTTATTCATAACCCCCATGTTCAAGATGTTCACCGAAACGCCCTTATCAATGAACTGGTCTATCAGTTCAAGGCCATTCTTGGCAGAACGAGCGATACGGTCAAGTTTCGCCACGATCAGCGTATCTCCCGGCTGGATTTCAGCCATCAGCTTGTCCAATTCAGGTCGATGCAGCTTCGTGCCGGTGTAAACATCCGAAAAGATTTTCTGTGCGCCATTGGCTTTCAGAAGTTCCGACTGGGCTTCAAGGCTGTTGCCGTCAATCGCCTGTCCAGCGGAACTGACACGAGCGTAACCGTAAATCATTTAGATTCACCGTCTCTTTCCAGAACTTTGAGAACAAATTCATCCGAAGCAACATCAGCTCCAATAGGCTGAATCACAATCTGGTACTTCATTTCTTCTAAAAGCATTGCCATTGTGGACAGTTTCAAATCGTCTGCATTAACACGGTTTGTTACATAAGAAGAAACATCATACTCCATCTGTCTTGCAAGTGATGCGGAAGTATATCCTCTGATTTTCATAACGGAGCGAAGAATATCCCCAGAATTGACTTTATTTTTGGTTGCGCCGCCCTTTTTCTTTTCTGCCATTTTTACCGAGCCTCTCTTTCGGCTCAATAATAACACATTCTTATGTTCATGTCAACATCTTCTTGTGTTTTTTGCAAAATTTTTACTATCAATAGGGTGGTCAAACGGCTGTAAACTTTTTCGTTGCTTTACAAAATGTATAATTTAATAGTAGCCTTACGAATTATCGAAAAATATACTTTCGAGTGCTACCATTAAAGTAAACTAATCCGTTTACAAAAGGACTATCAAATAACGTAAATTTACGTTAGAATGCGTAAAAATCAAAAATATCTGATGTAAATTATACAAATTGGGCTGTTGACAACTATATACCAAGCGTCTATAATCTAAGACAGCAGAACACGCGATGAATCAGCCAACAACGGTAGATTTATCCTTTGTGGCATAAAAAATAGGCCGTCAGCACGACCGACCAAAGTAGCACTGACGACCTATTCCACCACAAAACAGAAGCTACACCACCAAGGGCGCAGTCTCGGTTTCTGTCAATTATTATAGCAGAAGCAGACCGCTTCTGCAATAGAAAGGAGCAAAAAACATGAATTTTCCCACGACAACCGAAGAATTTCTGAAAACCCTCGCACACGGCAAAGAGCCGACCGGTGAGGATAGGGAGTACGCAGAAGCGTTGGGTAAGCTGTCCGAACTGAACTACCGGGCAGGGTACGAAGCGGGGCAAACAGCAAAGAAATGATTTACCGATAATTATTGTGTATTATAAATTACAATATAGAATCGTCAAAAATCATTTACTTTACAAAGAAAAGTGGTATACTATTATCACACGGAAAGGAGGTGAACGAACATGACCTTAACCAATCACCGCAATGGTAAGCAAGCTAACGTCAACATGGACACGGCAACTCTGGAAAAGGTAGACAACTACTGTCTGACACTGGATATTAGCCGCAGTCAGTTCATGCGTAGGGCTGCTGCCGAGTATCTGCAAAACCATCCATTGACCGACGAAAACGAAAAATGATACGTCCGCTGAAGTTTGGCGACAGAAGCGAACGTATCATGTAAACCCTGAGAGAAGCATTCTCTCGCCGTTATTATAGCAGAAAATTGCTTCTCTCACAAGTGAAAAGGAGCTTTTTAATGCAACTTTCTTTGTCTGAGAACATCAAAATCTTCAACAACGCCGAGTTTGGCGAAATCCGTGTCATGCTCATTGACGATGACCCTTGGTTCGTTGGCAAGGACATTGCGGTGGCTTTAGGCTACAACAATCCGCAAAAAGCCATCCGTGACCACGTTGATGAACAGGACAGAGGGGTGAACGAAATGGACACCCCCGGTGGCAAGCAGCCTATTATCATCATCAACGAATCCGGCCTGTACAGTCTGATTTTCAGCAGCAAGCTGGAAAGCGCACAGCGGTTCAAGCACTGGGTCACTCACGAGGTCTTGCCGTCCATCCGCAAGAATGGAATGTACATGACCGACAACCTGTTGGAGACGGCTATTGCCAACCCGGACTTCGTGATCGGGCTGATTCAGAACATGAAGGCCGAAAAGGAAAAGAGCGCAGCGTTACAGATGCAGAACAAGCAGCTCTGTGAAAAGAACGAGGAAATGCAGCCCAAAGCTGACTACTTCGATGACCTTGTGGCGTGGAACGTGTCTACAAACTTCCGCTCTACTGCAAAGGAACTGCGTATTCCCGAACGCCTGTTCATCAAAATGCTTATTTCTGACGGTTACATCTACCGTGACAAGAGCAAGGGCATCCTGCCGAAAGCGGGCAAGGGTGACGGCCTGTTTGCAGTTAAGGAGTACTGCAACCAGAAGAACAAGCACGGTGGCGTACAGACCAGAGTAACGCCGAAAGGCCGTGAGACCTTCCGTCTGCTCTATGCAAGCATTCGTAGAAATAGATAATTGAGGATTTTTCTGATTTTTCGGAAAAATTTATACGGCGCACATTTTTGCGCTCCGTAAAATCGTCCAATAGAAAAGCCAGTGGTTAGAGAGCATCTAGCCGCTGGCTTTTTTGTTTACGGAACTATGAATCGGCAATCGGTGAATTTGTTTCCGTCAAAATCACCGACGAATGTAACAGTTTGACCGGGAGAAAGCCTAGAAATTTTATCTCTTTCGCTTTCTGCGAATCCAGCCATATAAACTGTATACCCAATGCTATGCGATGTAACAAAATTAACGCTGAACATAACGGTATAGGGATTGTCCGTTTTGACCATCATATCAGAAACACTGTTAACCTGATACGTTACCTTATATTGCTTTCCTGCATATTTGTCTTTTGCTTTTACAGCATTGTCCGCAGCTTGCTTTGCATAATCATCCAAATCGAGAATAGGAATATCATCATCCGGGTTATGCGAAGAAGCACTAGATGCTACCTGTTGTTCACTGCTTGCAGGTTCAGAACTTGCGGGGTGTTCGGTTTCGGATGCAACTTCTTGAGATGCAGAATCGCTATCCGATGCACTTTCTACTGTTTTGCCGTCAGAGCTGCTGTCAGGCTCTTCTGCCACAGATTCAACAGCAGAAGAAGGTACAACACTAGAACTTGCTGATCCATCGTGTGACGGCTCTGGGGTTACGGCCAAACATATAACAAGAACCGCAAACGATGCGAAAAAAGCAATCAACATTCGATTATCTTTCTTGTGCGTTGCTTTGTTGTAAAGGCACAATGCGCCAAAGACAGGCGTTGCGACTAAAGCAATCATTCCAAACAAGGCGTACATTTTATGATTTCACCTCTTATTCAACAGGAGTAAACAATACTTGTGTTTCTAGTGATAGCTGAATATTGTAACCATCCTCTACGGTTACTCTTTGCTTTTCACCTGTTTTAGAAAACCGAAGAACAGACTTCACATCATCGGAGTTATCATTGTTTACAACAAAAACTGTTGCCATCTTATCGCTGCCCTTATTTTCTACTGTGTATTCACCAGCAGGAATCAGATAGCGCGTATAAGTGTATTGCCCATAGGTCTGACTTGGGATAGTGACTTCTTCGCCATATTCTCCAAGCACTCCGTCAACCAGCATAAAAGAATTGTCCTCTTGAACTGGTTCAGAAGAAATGGAAGATACGCTTTCTGATTCTGTCTTTACGGATGATGCAACAGAAGATGCTGGCTTCTCGCTTTCAGAACTAGCAATAACATTCGTTTTGTCACGAGGATTCACAAGGTCTTGAATGAAAGATATAACAATCAAGGCTATTAGGATTTTGAACCATAGCCGCTTATAAGCTGGTTTTGGCGGTGTGTTCTCCCCACCGCACTGCGGACAAGCTTTAGCGGTCGCTGCTATCCTTGCGCCACAGTGTTTACATTTTACGAGTTTTGCCATTTTACACTGCCCCTTTCTTACGGTCAAGTATAGCACAGATTAAGCCGAGAGAGGGGTCTTTTTGTATTTTTCGGAAAATTTGGAATATTGCACAATGACAGACGTTTCGTTTTGTAAGGATGGGGTGGGTGTGGAGAGGGAACGCCTTTTTATGGGTTTCGGAAATCGAGCGACTGACCACCCCACCCCCCGGCTCTCCCCATATACCCCAGAGGTGGGGGCAGCTCCCAGCCCCAGAACAGCAGGACAGGCCAGCGCACCCGGAAGCGGTGGAGCCGGACAGATTGCAACTAGATGCGCAGCAGACCGCCCACGCCGTATAGATCAGGCAGACTGCGCACCGCTGGACACTGCGCAAGTGTCCGAAACTTAGCAGATTTGGACACACTCAAACATGAACAATTTTCAACACAAGAATGTGTGCAAAACCATTGACACAAACACAAGAATGTGTTACTATATAGACAACACAAGAACGTGTTACACCACCACCACAAAACAGGAGGACAAAAACCATGAAAAAGTACTACCACGTTATCACCGAGCGGAACGGCGAATACGTCTCCACCGTTGCTATCGCTGACAGCATCGAGACCGTAAAGGCTCACTTTGCAGGGCAGAACATCCACGAAATTATTGAACTCAACGCCGCACAGGTCAACACCATCTTCGCAGCGGCTACGACTACCATTATTGACATCACCGCAGAGCAGGACAACGCCCCCGCCACACCCGACTACACCGTACTTGCTGAGACCATCCGCGCCGAACTCAACGCCCGCCACGATCGCAGCGCATGGAATAAGGCCGTTACACTTTACGCCCTTGACCTGCTGGACGATGTGCAGGAGGGTGCGGACAATATGGAGCGCTTGCCCCTTGACGGTGAAGAGCTTGAGCAATGGGCGCTCAACGGCGCAAGCTGCTGGGAGCAGTACAGCAACGGCGGTTGCTCCATCTGCTATAACGCCGATATTGCCGCCCGCGTCTGCACCCCCTCCGAACTCAAGCGCAAGCACGGCGGGACGTATGAGCCCAACAGCCGCGAAACGTGGCTTGACGTGCAAGCCCGCGCACTGTATCAGGCTTGCAACCGTATCCGCACCATCTGCCGCACCAACGGCCTGTATTGCAAGGGGGTGCAGTGATATGTTGGTACTTGATGCAACCCAGTGGGCTGCCCTCTGGTATGTGGGTGGCATGATTAGCGGCGCACTCGTCATGATTGCATTTCTCAACAGCTAATAAGAAGGATTAAAAATGACAGACTTAGAGCAAAAGTGCAACGAGTATCGAGAATATAAGCGGCTTGCAGAGCAAGCAGAGCAAATGCGGGACAGCCTGCGGGATGAAATCATTGCTATGATGCAGGGAGCGCCGGAGGTTGTTGCAGGTGCTTGCAAGGTGATGTATAAGGACGTGCAAAGCGTTCGACTCGACAGCAAGCTTTTGCAGGCAGCGCACCCTGATATATATGCCGAGTGTAGCAAGCGCACCATATACAAACGTTTTAGCGTGGTATAAGGGGGGGTGCAAACTGTGATACTATCCGCACTTCTATTTTTCTTCTGGTTTTTTTCGGCGCTGTTTAAGGCGTCCAAGTAATGCAGATCGGATACTTTAGCGGGGCTGCACCGGATAAAGCAACCCCGCCCCAGCCCAAAAGGGCAAAAATATTTTTGCAAGTCCTGTTAATGGGGCTTGCGGTATGATATACTGTAAAAAAAGGCAGTTATAACCCAGAAAGCGAGAAAAAACATGATGATTACAAGTATTTACGAGTATGACACCGGGAACGGTACTATCTGGAGCCCTAACGGCTGCGGCATCAGACATCAAGGAAAAGACTGTCCCCGCCTTTCTAAGCTTGAAGTTAGGTGCGAACGAATGACCCCAGATGATTTTTTTAAAGCTATCCAAAACGCCGAATGGCGAACAGCTCATATCTATGACCCTGATAAAGATCCGCGTTATGACTGGGTGAAAAAAGTAACCGGGTTAAAGCATATTCGATAAAAGGTAATGCAGCATGACTATACACGACAGAAATTTTTACAAATCCATTATTCAAAAGATGCTTAACAGCAGACTCAGCAAATACAAAGAAAACGGTTATAGCTACACACTGTACTATAACTCTTATACAAATTTTTATACTTTGTACTATACCGCCCCCAATGAAAAGCATTGGAGCTGCGCCGCTATTGAAGCAAGTGAAATATAAAATATCACCCCGCCCGCGTGGCGGGGCTTTTCTTTTGACTTGCACCTGCTGAGGGTGCAGGGCTTTTATTTTACCTGGCGGCGCATGAGCCGTATACAAGCGTTTACAGCGCGTTTTGCGCTGTCCACGCAGTTATCCCGCCCACGCTACAAAACAGCGCACAGGGCTTTACAAGTGCTTTTCCTGTGATTTGCCCCATTCTACCGCCGCAAATACAAGACCGACACAAGCGGCTAATAATGCTACCTACGGCACGATGGAGCGTATCACAGCGCCGTAACGCCTCCACCTATACCAGATACCACCGCCACGCCCGGACGCTGCACAGGTCAGCACAGACCGCCTATTATAATAAGGTATATAAGAGGGCGCAGGGGTGCGCCCTGTTATGGATCCATGCTAGACAGTGCAGCATACCGTAGACCATGCCAGCCCGGCGGGGTCTCGATGCTTCCCACGCCCAGCGGCTTGCAGTCTGGCACCGGGTCAGTAGTCAGGGCGGGCGATCTGGCACCCTCCACCCGGCGGAACACTCCAGCAGCAAGGGCGCGGCGGGCGGCGCGGAACCATTGGCGGCTCCCGCCGCATCTCTTTTCGGGCTTTCGCCCGATAGCTAATAGAAGTCAGCAATAGTCGTAGCGTTCCGGCTGGAATAGTCGTAGTAAATAGTCGTGATTTCTCCCGACAAATAGTCGTAGAATAGTCGTAAAGTCGTCAGACGACTACTGTTTGAAAGTCCTATATATCGTATAGCAGCGAGCTGTCCGCCGATAGTCGCAGGCTAATAGTCGTAACATTTTCTTACGAACCATTGTCAAATAGTCGTGTATTTTTTGTGTGAAATAGTCGTTTGCCTTTTAGAGAAAGAGAGGTGCGATAGTCGCTAAGTCATCAGACCACCCCAAAAATCACCTTCCATTCCAATTTCGTATAATTTATTCCTTCGCTAGTTATACCTATTTCGTATAATAACTGTACTTATTATAGTATAAGAGTATAGTTACTCCCGATAATCACGGATTATTCTGCTGGAATAGTCGTATCATCCAAATCGGTCTGTTCCTGTTCGATTTAATCACCAGTAAAGAACTATGGTATTTTAATCAATCCATAGCATTTTACTAGGAATAGTCGTTCGTCCAATATCTCAGTATTTTTAACCAATAAAGCAGACTGGTCGTTCTGGTCAGTTGCTTTCAATCTGTAATCAACTGCCCACACAGCTATGCAACATTTCTACATATCCAACCGACTACAAAATGAAGTCAATTTTCCATCTCTGGAATAGTCGTAGCCCATCCACCAGTCCGAACCATACGCCACCTCTAGCCTACGGTCTGCTCTGCTGGCTAACGGTATAGCTTTTGGAGATAGAGGGTTGTAGGGGGAAAGAACCTTTGTGAAAACATCTGGTTATCGTTTTCCGTTGTCGCAGTTGTCGCACCATCTCGGCGTGGGGGCCTCAAACAATTTATTTGTTTGAGGGGGGGAGTTAGAGAGATAGATAGATAATAATAGGGGGTTATAGGGGGGAAGAAGAAGGAAGAAAGAGAGGAAGATTGGTATGCAAACGCATCATGTGCATCCATTTGCATTCAAACGCATTACGCTGATAGTCGCAACCGTTTCGTCTCACTCACCACCCGATCAAGACGGTTCTTGCCTAAAATCAAACCTTGCCGTTTTCTCTCGATAAATAACAGACGAAAAAAGCACGGAATAGTCGCAGAGGGTAGTTTTACCGCCTGACACCATTCCATGCTTTCTGATACAGTAGTTCTGTAGTCGCACGAGCTGATATTAGATATTCTTGTTCTCTCTTGCCTTACGCAGTCGTTCTGCCAGTGCTGCACGCTGCTCTTCGCTGATTTCACGAGTGACGGGCGAACGGAACTTCACAAGCCGCTTCGGCATCGAATAGGTCTTGGATTCCTTGCACCGCTTGGCAGAAATCTCCTCCATGAACTTGTACGTGTCAGGAAACTGTTCGCAGAGCTTGTCCAGCTTGCGGATATAAACCGGGTCTGCCGTGTAGACCTCTGCGGTATCCTCCGCTGCGTTAAAGGTGATGATGGTTTCGCGCTCGATGTTAGTAAGTGCCATAGTCGTTTTCTCCTTTGCGTTATTTCTGGATGATGTTCAGTTCGTCAAAAGGCTTCCGCTCTTTTTCCGTTTTGTTTCGTTCTTCCGCTAAACGCTTTTCTCTGCGTTCAAGTTCTGCACGTTCATGCTGTTCTCTTTCTCTCCGAATTCGTTGAGCGTTCTGATTTGCGATAATTGCGGCGATAACTCCACCAGTGTTTACAAACATAGTCTTTTCCTCCTGTATTTTGTGTAGTGAAAAATATTTATGCGGTTCGGACGGTAACTTTATCGCCAAAACCCTGTTATCTGTTTTTCTTGCCTATTCTACTGGGGCGATACGAGCGCAGAAGCGATGCTAGGATGCTATCACTCAATTGCTTCGTATGTTTTCTCAAAAATATCAGGCTTGCAGGGGTAGATTTCGCAATCCTTCATCTTCTTTGCCCTCTCTTTCCCCTGTTGAACCGCCCGATCACTCGCTTATACTCCGCATAGCACTCCGGGCACAGGTCGCCTGTGTCTCTGCGCCATCCCCAACCTGTGAGTAGCTTGTTTTCGTCATAAGCATAGCATTCCAGATTGTATCCGCAGCGGTCGCACACTCGCTTGTGGTAGATTCCTCTGTCAGTCTGCATTAGTTGTCCTCCACGTCCAGCCTGTTTACGCAATTTTCCTTCTGGCATCCATTGCAATTTCCGCAACACTCAAAAGAAAAATGCGTGATTTTTTGCGATTTATACTGACGGAGTAAATACTTATATTGATTGTAGCAGTAAGGGCAAACAAGCATTCCGTCAACATTTCCCCATCCGACTGCTTCTTCAAATTTTTCCCAGTGATTAAATCCTCCGTCCGTATCGCCAGTTTTCAAAAGCTTTACAAAATGCGTCATTCCGCATCTATCACATTTGCAAAGTTGCCCGTTTGTTCTCATTTCAATCACACTCCCCAACATCCTTAAACAGGATTTCTTTGTCAGCTTTCCAGTCTTTGATTTTGCACGGAATGTCCGTGCCGGGTACGGTTTTTTTCAGCCCATCCATCTGCCAAACGTTCCACGAGATGGTATCTGCAATGCAGTCAAGAAAAATGGGCATGAAGCCGATTTCCAGCTTTTCTGCATCAAACCGATATCTGAAATTTTCAATCAGCGTTAGGAACAGGTTGCACCGTGCTAGTAAGAGATTGTCCCCCTGCCACTCGTAACCGTATGTCGAAGCGTAGGCGTTGATTGCCCAGCACATCCACATATCATAGTCATGGAACTGCTCTGCCAGAACATCCAGCTTCCTATCCAGCAGACCGATTCTGTCCGGCACGGAAATCATCTGCCCTGTCGTAGTATCGTATCGACTTGTAAGGAACGGTGCTTCACCGCAGGTGACTTCAAGGCAGGTCTTGTTGATGTATTCTATCCAGTCCTTGCCTACCAAGTCCTTCTCTGCAACGTCTGCCATCTTCTTACAAACCCAAGTCGGCGTGAATACCTCTGCTTTCTTGCTGGTGCGCTTCTTCTGGTCTGCAAGCCGTTTCTGAACGCGGGGAACGAGCTGAACCTTGTCCAACTGTTCCAGTGTGATTTCATCTGAAAAGCCCACGCCCAGTTCAGGCGGCGGGTCTGTCGCCCAGATTATGTTCTTACCTGTCGTGTGGTCTTGCAAGAGAACAGGAAGAAACGTGCGTAGGCAGGGGTCGGAGAAGTCAATCAACGGGGTTGAGGACAAATCCATTGGGGCTGTTTTATTCTTTGATTTCTTTCCCATTCCATTTCTCTCCAAAAGACGCTCATGCGCTTTTTCTGTTCAATTTGTGACAACCGAAAGCCCTCTGATTGTCTGCATTTTGTGATGCTAACAATGCGGCTTGCATAGTGTTTTGAACAGCAGCGTTTGCCGGGAATCGGCGGTTCATCGCAGTAAGCGCAAGTGCCGGATGTTTTTCTGTACTCCTTGCTGTTTCTTGCTCTTTTTTGAGCATCCTTTGTCCGGCACTCGATGCAAGAGCGATAACCTTTTGACATTGGACGTTTCAGGCAAGTGGTGCAAATTCCTTTCGCAGCCAGCCTTTTGCGCTTTTCACGTTGCCGCTCATTGCATTTTTGCAGATACGCAGTTTTTGTTTCACCTGAAAGGCTTTCGTATGCTTGCGTGTGTCTTTCAAGGTCTTTTGCCAAACACTCCGCACACGATACTCTGCCCGGCATCGCATCGTTCTGACCGCAATGAATGCAGATGTGATGTTCTTTATACATCTGCCGTAACGCCTTGCTGCTCATTCTCCGTCACGTCCTTAAACTCCACGTCAATTCCTTTCGGCAATGCCGTCTGGTACTTCTGCGCCAACTGTTCTGCGCTCTGGGCATCGCCCAACGGCTGTTCAGGCGGTGCAACGGTAACTTCCACGTTGTCACGCATACCAAAGTAGTTCTTGGCTCGGAAAATCCACTCTGCCGGGTTCTCCTGACCGTACATGCCGTTGTATGCCCACATGGACTGCATTTGCAGAATCAACTTCAAGATGTACTTCTGCTGCAAGCTGTCGTCACGGCGTTTGCCTGCCATAATCTGCTTTAGGCTCACCCATTCGATGCCCAGCACCAGCGCAATCCATTCCACCACAGGGGAGATTCTTGCTTCAATGCAAGCGTCAAAGAAGAAGTCAAGGCGCTGCTGCACCTCAATTGGGTTGTTCATGTCCACGCTCGGAAGGTCGCCAAAATACTTGGCTGCAATCATGCCGATGACCTTCTTGTCCTCTTCATCACCGATTCTCGACTGCAAATCGCCTGTATTCAGCATCTTAGACCTTGTGATTGCCAACTCCTGTTGCTCTTTCACCTTTTTACTCACCTGTGAGCGGATAGATTTCCGCTTGTTAAGCATCTGTTGTTTCTTCTTCTCACGCTCTTTCTCACGCTTTGCAGCGGCTTCTTCTTTCGCCTTTTGCGCCCGCTTCTCACGTTTTTTCTTTTCAGCTTCGGTCAGCGGCGGTCTGCCACGACCACGCTTTGGGGGTGTTGCCATGTATCAGACCTCCTTTGGCGGTTCTGGAAGATACGCCCAATGAGTTACATCTCCAAGTACAATGCACTCGTTGTGCTCTTGCCATAATCCGTCATAAGATAAAAATGCAATTTCAATGCCGAACTTTTCTCTTTTTACGAGAACTTCTTTGTCTTTTTCGGGTAAAACTTTCTTGGCATCAAACCATATATTGGCGGGCTCAGATTTTTCCAATACGTTGGCTAAATCTAAAAACACATCTCCAATGCTACTTCTGATTTGTCCTTGTATGTATACGATGAAGTTTTTGCTATCCAAAAACAACTTTGCTTCATTCTTTTTGTCAACACCAACAGTTTTCCAAGCCGCAATAATTGGCTCAACATCAACCAGCTTCACGCTCTCACCTCTTTATCTTCGTTTCGATGCTGTCCAGCTTCCGTGCAATCCACCTGACGGAACAGCAGTTATCCAACTGCCGCCACCAAGCGCACTTTTCTTTCTCGCAGACGCATCGACCAAGCGGATTGCTGGTCATCTTCATCGGACAGTAAAGTTCGTTGTCCATGATTTTCCTTAGCCCTCCAACTGAAGATGAGCGTTTACCATCTTGACGGGGAAAAGCTCATCTATCTGCAAAAACTCTCCGCTTTTCAGGTTGATGCCACCAGACAACTCGCTTATCGAAAGTTTCACGCTGGCTTTCATTAAAATTTCGCCGTTCAGCTCAAACACATCTCCACATTCCAGACACCCAAAGTTAATTTCTTTTCTCTCAATATCGCAAATTTTCATCATTTCCACCCCATCACAACTGCCGTACAAACAGCCAGACACACGTTGATAAACAGCCAGACAAACATTGCCTGCCGTTTCTCAAACAGGTTGTCTGCCGTGTCTTTGATTGTCCGCTCGGACTGAACCACTACCGCCAACAGGACTAGGCAGACCAGCCAACGGGTTACAAATTTAAACATCATCGTTACCACCTGTTCATAATTTCAAACTCTTTCATGCGAAGTTCCCCACCGCAAAACGGGCAAATCCTTTTTTCTTGAAACTCTTTCTTTGTCATATACGCTTCATGCTTTACTGAGGTCAAGCATTGATCGCAGGCATAGGTCAAGTGAAAGTGAACTGGTCTTTCTTCTTTCTTTTCCTTTGGAAAAATCTTTTCTTCAAATACATCGTACAGCTTTTGGAAGCCAGCTTTTGCGCTCTTTACCCACATATCGTGTCCGGCTTCTGCTTCCTCTTTGCTGTCATATCCTCGAACAACAATCCATTCCCCACCCCTAAATTGTTCATGTTGAATCGCCGTTTCGTAATTCCAATCTCTATCGTCAACAGCGCAAGTGTCAATGTGATAACCATTTACGGTATCTTCCTTCAGTTCTCGCTCATAACGAGGGCGTTGACTCATAAATCCAAAAAGCTCACTTGCAAAATCAAACATTGTCATCCTCCATCAAATCGTCCATGCTCAACTGACCGCTGATGTTGTCATCTTCCATCCACCAACGGAAAACGTCCATACCAGTCTGCCAGTCGCACGGTAAACCTTTTGCTTTTCTGACATCAAGCATTCGTTCAAACGCCGAGATGTACATTTTCTCGTAGGCAGGCCAGCGCATAAACTCACGCTGTCTGCCCCCCCTACCAGCCATAGGACAGCCGATGCAGCCAACACGCTTCTGTCCTTCGCAATACAGTGGATTAACAGGCAAGTGTTCGTTGTGCGCGTAGTCCCACACATCATCGTCAGACCAGTCCACAATCGGATTGACGGTCATTTTTCCTTTGATGCTGCACGTTTCGAAAAGCTTCCTTTTTTCATCGTTGTCACCCATAAGAATGATTCGCTTTTCCTTGGCGCGATGGTTAAACTCCATCGTTCCACGGTTTTTCTTTCTGTTTGTTGATTCAGCCCAGCGAACGCCGGTAGCAATAAATCTATCGCGGCCAGTATTTTCTTTGAGAACGGCACAGCAATAGCGTACAAGTCTTGTCGGCGGCATCAGCTTTTGCGGAATCAGTGTCCACATGGACACGGGTTTGTCCTTGTATCGTGGCATAACGATGGAGCATTTGATTCCACGTTCTTCCATCGCTTTGAACTGCTCACGGATGAAATAGACCGTCTCCGGCGCATCTGCGGTAGTGTGGTTATTGACCACCTCGAAGTTGATTCCGGCACGTTCAGCCAGTGCCACAAGCACCTGTGAATCCTTGCCGCCAGAGTATGTGACCATTAGTGGTTTCTTGTACCGATGCTCAGACAGCCGTGCAGCGTCTTGCAACCGTGCGATGGCAAGCTGTTCCTTATCCATTAGCTCCACCTTTCTCTCAACTCTTTTTCGACTTGTTCCGACTTTGCGGTGATATAATCCGCAAACTCGTCAGGTGTCATGTCTTCGTTCTTGAACTGCCCGGCCATCTCCCAGTACCTATCACCAATGCGGATGATTTTCTGCACCTGTTCATCGGTCAGGTCTGCATCGCACCGAAGGTTCTGAATCAGTGCGCCCCATGTAGCGGCGATGTCATCCAGAGCCATCCGAAAGCCATACAATTGATTCTGCCGTGCGATTTTGCGGAGGTTAGTCGGCTTGACTTGTTTGCCGCAGAGAGGGCAGTTTCCAAATTTATTCATCTGACTGTTCCTTATCGGTAAAAAGCTCAAACGTGACTTTCAGCGTTTTGCCGCCACGGACTTCCCATGCCTTTTGAATTTCGGTCTTGTTGTCACGCATCATTTCCGTGATGAAATGCCCCATGACCGCTGTAATCGCTTCATCGGTCACATCTGACTTGTTTCTCCACATCTTCAAGCCATCTTTTCGAGGCGGTGCCATCGTTCCTGCATAGATGTTTCCAAAATCCCGCATCCAACATGATATTCAGCCATTTTTATTCTCCTTTTCTTCAAGGCGAGATAGCCAGCGTTTGTATTTAGCGTTCTCAATTTCAAGCTCTGCGTACCAAAATTCGTGTTCGGAATCGAGGTCATCTCCAAACCAAGCATCGCATAAAGTAGTGACTGCGTTACTTATGTCCGCAAATTCTTCCATCAAATTTGCTTCACACTCCGCAACGTTCTTCGGTGTCGGGTTCGTGCCGTCCAGCGCACGGCGTAGCTTCAACGCAGCCTGTGCCAGCTCGGATGCTTCTTCTGCCAACTGCGCCAAGATTTCGGTTTTGGGCAGGATGTCTGAAACTTTCTTGCTCACTTCTGTTCTCCTTTCAGCCAGTCGTTCAGCTTTGCCATGCAAGAGGGGCAAAGAAAAAACGGGTCATCTGAATAGATAAAAATTTTCCTATTTTTCTTTGTAATGCACCTGCAAATAGAATTATTTTCTACTCTTTGTGTATACTCACTTATGGAGAACTCTGGATATTCAAATGTTTCACCGCATCTATCGCATACCATTATCATTCTCTTTCTCCAATCTCTTTAGCAGCCCATCCACGTCATACCGCCAATGGACACGCAGCCTTTTTGCTTTAACCTCTATCCCCTCTTGCTCTGCCCACTGCCAAGGGATGCTCTTGCGGCTCTCGTTGTAACGGAACGCCAGAACCTTGCTGGCAGGGATTGCAAAGGTGCGGTTGACCGCTCGGTAATTGACTATCACATGGGCGGTCTGACCGCCGTATCCCATTGCATCCACCATGTCTGTGATGTGCTTTTCCTTGCGGTATTTGCACTTATCTTTGTCGTACTTGCCGAACACTTTTTCCAAAGGGATAGAGGGCGTTTCGATGGTTTTCAGCTCAAACAGGTGATTCATCGGGTATCGGTACACAAGGAAGTCACAGATGTTGTCGATGGAAAAGGACAGGTTCTCGTTGCCGCCGTAGTAGGCGGCAGCACTGTCTTTCAGGCGGTAGCACCACGCATCGGATGGGACGGATGCCTTGAAGTCTGCTTCAAACTGCTTGCCGGTGTTCATTCGTTGTCACCCGGAAATGTAGAAATTGGCATCCAATACTTCACTACACCACGTTTATCCTCATCATCCCACTTGCCGTTCTTAAACTCTCTTGTTGAAACGCAACCATCCCAATTCCAAAATTTGTAAGCAACGAAATATATTCCATCTTTTGTTGGCGGTGAATCTTTTGCGCTAATCCATTTCTGTTTCGGCGTTACTGTTGGGAGTTCATTCAAATGATTTAGTTCGCTTTTCCATGCTTCTAAAGACGGGAATCGGATTCCTACCTCATCCTGTCTTGCAAGGTTAATAAGCCCGGCTAGGTATTTTTCCAGCGGTTCAACATCAACAAGTCTGCTCATCCTCGTTCACCTCTAAATTCACGGAATATGAATTTCCTTTTCAGCAGGCTCTTCCATTTCTTTCATAATCCGCTTGTGTTCTTCGATTGTCATGTTGTTCGGGAAGAAACACCTGTCAACCATTTCAAACGGCTTAATATAATGGTCAAGAACATCTCGTGCTTCTTTTCGTGCCTTTTCAGCACACATCTCGATATATTCTTCTTCGGTCATGTTGTAATCGGTGACACAATCGATCACCGAAGAAAACCGACACAACAGACCATTAGGCTGTCTTGCAATAAAAGCTCCCATTTATCGTTCACCTCTAAATTCACTTCCGAGAAACCGCTTCTTGCCACGTTCCCGGTGCTTGTCCTCATAATCACGGTGGTACACGCTCTGTCTGTGGTTCAGCTCGTACACGAATGCCTTGCGTTCCCCGAAGTCTTTCTTCTCTGCTTTGTACTTCTCGCAAGTGTCGTGGCAAGCTTGGTGGCGTGATGTGCAATTAAGACAACAGGTAATCATTCTTCGCCAAATCTCCTTTTTGTTACAGCCATTGGGAACTCTTCGATTTCGCTTGCCCACCGTGCGGTTTCCTCGCCGTATGCTCTTTGCCAGACCAGAGGGAAACCGCCCAGACCATCGAACAAGCTACCCAGCGTAGGCTTTTCTTTCAAGTAAGGGCGCATTCTCTGCACCAACCAGAACCATTGCGGTAATGCAATGGAGTTGCCTAAAGCCTTGTATCGTGGGCTGTCAGCGTACTTGTGCTTCTTACCCTTGCTGTCCGTCCAGTCGCCAATGTCGGTGTATCCGTCAGGAAAACCTTGTAGCCGTTCACATTCAACAGGGGTCAGACGGCGAACAATCCAACGGATGGTTTTCTCTGCAATCAAGCACTCGCTGCCATTGCCGATATTCCCGGCTTTTGCTTTCAAGGTTGAGCACTTGTCGCTTTCCTTGTAGTGGCTGAAAGACTGTTCATTGAAGGTCTGGCGTTCAGTCACAATAGCCGTGTAGTCCGTAATTCTGTTCTCGTGGTCACCTGTTATGGTTGGGCAAGTTCTGCCATCGCCGTTTCCACGAGCATCAAAAACTATTGGTTGATGTCCATGCTCTTGTGCTCTCAGAGTGCCTGTCACATCGTAACTCATATCCATCACGCTGCCGCCCTGGTCGTTGAGCACAGGAACCGGTTGAAACACAGTCTGATCTTGCAACGTAGAAAGCGTTGCGCTCTTTTCGGTCTGCACCAGCGCACCTTTACCACCCCCGGCACATCCTGAACGGATTTTCAGAGCGTAGGCTGCGGGTTCTGCGCATCGAGTCGAAGTCTCTCGATGGTCTGATTCCAATACTCGTCCAGTTCTTTTTCCTCCAGACCTTCCTGTTCTTTCACTTTCTGCATCACTTGTTGCAGAGTTCCCGGATTCCACCACTCTATCATATCCAGCAATGCTTGTTTCAGGAGTTCGGGCAAAGGTTTTCCACGCCTGGATGCTCTTGTCAGAATTCCCTGACAGGCTCGTGCGCTCAAATAGTATTTCTGGGGCACGTTGTCCTCCAAAATCCACGACAAGTGCGATTCTCTTTCGGCGTTGGGGGACTCCCCAGTATTGAGCATCCAGCTGTCTCCATGCCAAAGACCATCCGTTTCCGGCGATTGCTCCAGCTTTGCTCCATCTGCCCCCCTACCCGAAGGTCGAGGAATTGAAACGTCTGGTTGTGTAATGCGGGCAAGTTCTTCCAACACGGTTCGGAAATCTTCGCCGCCGTTGGAACTGAATGCTCCGGGTACGTTTTCCCAAACAGCGAAAGTTGGATACATTCCATTGGTGGCTGTCCTCATTTCTTTAATGATTCTTGCGGCATCCAAAAACAGCACGGAACGGTTGCCGTCAAATCCAAGCCTTTTTCCTGCCATAGACAAGTCCTGACAGGGCGAACCAAACGTAATGCAGTCCACAGGCTCTATCTGGTCGCCGTGAATTTTTGTGATGTCGCCCAAGTGTTTCATTTTTCCAAACGCCCGTCCAGCCAGATAGCGCAGCTCTTATATAAGGTAGGCGGTCAATCAGAACGGCAGTGAACCATCCGGCTCTTCAATCAGGGAGAAGTCATCGTTCCCGCCCTGTGAGTAGCCAGACCCAGAGCCACCAGCCAGCGTTTTCTTCGGTCTGACCTCATAATCGCCGGAGCGAATCTTGTCCACGCTGGTGAAGCGGTCAACGACCAGCTTGGTCTTGATGTTGCCATCGTTGCCCATGTACTCTTCCTCACGGAGAACCACGCCGACCAGCTTGCCACGCAGGGTCTTTTCATCGTTGTTGAACTTGTACCCGGGATTGGACTGCTCCACAGCGGTGATAAAGGCCTTAAAGAACGGCAGCGCCTTTTCCTTGTAGCTCTTGATGGTCTTGCCGCCCCATGCCCATTCGCCCTGATTCAGCTTGCCACGCTCAATGAGGGAGGCCGTCTGCTCACGCCAGTAACCCTTGAACTCGCCTTCTGTGACTTCCCACTCGATGTTCAGACGTTCATTTGCGGGTTCGTCAATCGCCTTGCAGATACCGGCAACGTAGCCGCCAACAGGCAGGTCACGGCGTTCGGTGGCTTCCTGCACGTCATTCCAGTTTATGTTCTTCATCTGTTATTCTCCTTTGTTCTCCGGCTGAACCGGGATGTTGTAATATTCACGGATAGTCTTGTCTACGGCGGCAAGGTCGTTCTCGATCAGTGCATCGTTGAACATCCCCAGAGGGGTTTTCACGGTGTCCATCCCATCGTTGCGGGTGCTGAACAGGTATCGCCCATCCTGCACAACGGTTTTCAGGACGATGGTGAAGTAACCTTCGATGCAAACTTTTTCGTCAAGCATCTTTCCTACCGTCTTGAATTTTTCTCCGCCATTTTCTCCGCATTCGCTGTGACCGAAGAAATAGACCACCACATCGTCCGGCAGTTCCTTCGCCCGCATCAGCAGGGCGTTGAAGTTGGCTGCCATGTCGGTGAACTTCTGGTATCCAGCAACCTTTGCGTTCCGCATGAACTCGCCGGTCATAAGGTATGTGGCATCGTCAATGACGATAGACTTACGTTTGGTACTGTGGATTGCAGCATCAATCTTGCCGTAGTCGTTGGTGATATAGGTTTTCATGTTGCTGCGGAACGGTAGCGGCTTGCCAAGCACGTTGATGACCGCCACCTGTTCCGAGTCAAAATTCCGAAGCGAAGCAGACTTGCCGCTGCCGGAATGACCGTAGACCATTACTAATACTGCCATTTTCTCTTTCCTTTCTTGGCTTCATTGTTCTTACTTTGGCTTAACTTGGCTGTACAAAATCAACCAGCCATCAGCTCTGCCAGCTGCGCACGGAGGTCTTTCAGCTCTGCTTCCCTATCCTCGATTTCAGACTGCAAGTCCTCAATCTCTGCCAGACGGTCAGCTTCTCTCGCTTCTGCTTCCCGCTCACGGGTCAAGAAGTACACGCCATCCTCCGGCTCGGTCACGCCACCGAATCTATCAAGGTTAATCATCTTTTGGTCTCCCTCTCTTTCGCTGCTCTTTGATTTGCAGTGCGCTGTACCACTGGTCTTTGTCGATTTCGATGGTTGACCACCGGTGGTTGCAGGCAAGGCACTTCTTTCGGCGAACAATGCTGTCATGGTCTGACCGGCTGTCCACCGTTGTAATATTCTCACTGCCGCACATCGGGCATTTCACTGAACATCCCTCCACTCGTTCGTATGAGTAGGAACACGATTCAGCTTTTTCATCCGTTCAGTATCTGCACGCTCATTTTTGGCGTTCACGCCCAGTGCGCACAGAACCAGAGCAGTTGCCAGTAGCGACAACGATACGAACACCCAACCGAACATCTGCGCTGTGCTTTCGCAACCATTGATGGTATCGCCGCAGCCAACCGCGACGATGGCAGTCACGATGCCAAGCATGGTAAGCACAGTTCCCTTTACAGTTCTCATTTTTTCCCTTCTTTCAGAATAATATCGAATAAAAATGGTTTGTTTGCATCGATCACAATTATCGCATTCAGCGTTTCGGCTATTTTCGCAAGCGTATCAGCTTTAACGCCAGTCTTGTACGGTTCTTTGTTTGGGCTTGTGACATTGTAAATCGTCGGGGCTGACACACCGCTTCTACGAATAAGTTCTGACGCTTTCATGTTGCGTTCTTCAAGAGCAGCTTCCAGCGTCATGCCTTTTCCTCCGCGTTCTTAGGCTCTTTGTGCCCGAAAATCCAGATGGTTGCCATCAGAGCGCCAATGCCGATAACATACCAAGTGGCTTTAACGCCGATTAGGAGTTCGATATGATGTACCAGCCAAAAGTTCAGCAGAAACGCTGCGAGAACCATTGCTAAGACAACGCCCCAGATCAGGACGATTTCTACCAGTGCTTTCATCTTTGCCCTTTCTATTATGTATGTGTTCCAGTCGGTCTTTCTCCCGGCTGTGCCAGCGCATTTCCCGCTGGCCGTAGTATTTACCGTTCATCAGGAGCTTTCACCTTCCCCTGCGCAAGCAACGTACTGTAATGGCCGTAGCTCATGCCGTATCGCTTTGCAGCTTCGTTCATCTGACGCACAGTGTACTTTGGCGGTTCGGCCTTTTTAGGCTTCGCACGTTCCGGCCCCCCGCACATCCCATGAGATTTTGAACTCGCCGGATGCTTTTAACTCTTTCAGCTCTTTTTGCTTTTTAGCCTTGTGTTTTTTGGTTAATGCCTTATTTGCATCTGCTGCGCATTCAGGATGGTACTTCTGAGACCAGACCTTCCGAACCATCGGCTTTTTGCACCAAGCACATAAAGCCGGTTCTGGATCAATTTTGATTCCTTTCTTTGTAAGAGCCTGCCGTTCTCTGCGAACGGCGATCCTGCATTCTTCGCAGTACTTCTTGCATGGGTTTACAAGGCCAAGAAATACACCGTAGCGCTCACAGTACTTGTTCTCCACGCCGTTTCTCCTCTTTCAGCCTTTCTTCTCTGTTGTGCCGCTCAAAACACTGGTTGATAAGCTTCTTTTCATAAATGATGTAGTTGGCTTGATTTCTCGACATTCCGTAGGCCATCAAAAGCTTCTTCCAGCGCTTTGTGCTCATTCGTTTTCCTTTACTCACCAGCACTCACCAGCCTTTTTGATGATGAACGCGGGAACTTCCCTGCCGGTAGCACGGCACAAGCAGACGCACTTGCCAATCCATGTATTCCAGTAGAACGGGTCTGTCATACAGAATGTGTTGGAATGGTTTCGGCTGTCCTCGTCAAGCATCCACAGTGAGATTGCATTGTCCGCATTCGACCAGCTGATGCTGTATCCATCCAAGCACAACTGCGTCATAATCTGCATTGCCAGATGCTTTGCTTCTGCAAGTTCTTCTGCCGTCCACTTGAGCTTGTCCGCTTCGTAGGCCTTGACCGCTTCGTCAATCGCATGGTGCGCCTCGTCCGGGTATTCAAGGTCTACCTTTAATGTGATAATCTGTTCCATGTTCAGTCCTCCCATCCTCCGAAATCTTGCTGTTCTGCAACAGCTTTGGTCTCAATTCTCGGCGTGATGCCAAGCTTCTTGAGCTGCTCATGAATGAGCTTTTCACCCTCGACCGTCCAAACCGTCGTGTTCGGGATATAAGTCTTGCCGTTGGAGCGTTGAATGGCTTTGCCTTTTCGATTCTTGGTGTATCCCTTGCCTTGATAAGGCTTGTACAGCACCCACTGGCCATCGCTGTCTTTGTACTGAACTCGCTGGCTGTAAAGTAGCTTGTTCAATTTTTCAGCAGTCAGACCGTAGTCCTTCGCAATGCTGGTGGCCGTTCTGCAGTTGTCCGCAATGCACACAGCACGAGCGAACTCGGCATCCGGTGTCAGTTCTGCAATCTGCTTGTCCTTTTCTTCCAGTTCCTCATGCGCTGCGATCAGTGCAGTTGCGAGGAGCTGCGAGCGGGTAAGCTGCGGCTGTCCGGTCAGCTTCTTCTCCATCTCGTTGAACGCCGCAATATACTTCAGTTTCCATTCGATAGCAGCCTTTCCGGTGAACCCCATAGCCAAAAGGGTGAATCCGTCACGGTTCATCAGGTAAGCCCTCTGTTCCCTCCCGTAGCTGTCCGGCTCAGTGCTTTCAAAAAAACATCTGCGCAAAATTGCGCACATCTTCTTTGAGGTTGTCCACCGCCCTGAGAACGTCACGGTGGTTTTTGTCGAAGTTTTCTGCAATCTGACGGCTAGAAACCACCGGTTCTCCGTTCTGCGTAGATAAGATAATGTCGTTCATTTTTAACCCTTTCTTATGATTTACTGCTTATCCCTTACAAGCAAAGCGTCCACCGACACACGGAAGTAATCAGCGACTTTCACCAGCTGCTTAATGCTCGGCCCATTTGCGGAGCGTTCCCACTTGCCCAGTGCGCCGTTACTTAAACCGGCAGCTACTTCCAAGTCTGTACGAGACAGACCATGTAACTTGCGAAACTCGTCGATTTTAGAAAGATTCACTAGCCATTCTCCTTTCTGGGCTTGCATTTTACTAGAAAATATGCTACTATGTAGTTGCGAGGTACAAAGTGAACATTTTCTAGCGGCTTCCCGATAGATTTGTCAGGGGTCTTGGTTTTTGTTTGCCCTGTGCTTCATATTATACTAGCCAAGTGGCTATTTTTCAATAGTCAATCTTCAATTTTGTGAACATTTGGCTATTTGCACAAAAAGAGAGGTCTTTTTCTATGCGCAATGTGGAGCGAGCCAAAAGAATCGCTGCCGACAAGGGTGTTAACATATCCTTTGTGTGCAGAGAAATCGGAAAAAGCAGAGGTTATATCTCCCAAATGCTGACTACCGACAGAGATTTTCCAAATGAAATGCTTTTGCCAGTAGCCAACGCACTAGGCGTTACAGTTGAAGAACTGACTGGTGAACAAAAAGAAAACCCGCCCCAGCAGCCGCAAAGTGAAGTTGATGCAGCAGTGGAGCGGATTAGAAGAAAACTTGAATCTATGCCGACAGAACAGCGTGAAGCTCTGATGAACCTAATTGAGAAGATGTAACGTTCATGCCCGGTAGAATAAAAAGAATCCCTTGTGCCGGGCTGGTGTAGCTCTGCGCAAGGGATTTTCTGTTATTCTAAGTCTAGTGCTTGTTCAGCTGCCGGAATCTTCTCAGGATGCTCCAGCAGCCATGCTATGAATCGGTCAATCTTGGCTCTTTCCTGTTCGCTCATTGTGGCATATCCTCCCGATCGGTAAGTGCGGATGTTCATTTGATATGATTATACATCTTTTCGTTGTATAGTCAATATAATTTTAACAACTTCGTAAAAATCGAATGTTTTCTGCACATCCATTACTTTGCATCGGGAAATCCACGAGTGTTCAGGTCAAAAGGGGCAGCGCCTATCCATCTTTCCTCCAATCACAGCTCTACGAGCTGCCCGTCAATGCGTTCGATGTTGTCTGCCGGGTCACGCCCTTCGTCTAAGGCGGCTACGGCGCGCTCCAGAACGCTTTTGGCTTCTTCGTAAGCAAACTTATCAGCATCGTTGTTTGCAAGGTTGTAGACCAGCTTCAAGGCGGTCTGGCGGGCGTATGGAATAAGCATGGTGTCAATCTGGTTCATACACTAGTCCTCCCATGGTTTCGGCGTTGTGGTCTTGGTCGGTTCAGACGCGGGCATTCCGTCAATCATAATCATGTTGTTACCTCCTGTTTGATTGTTTTTTTCGATGGTACAGTTATAACACAGGCTGCTGTTGGTTCTCCATAGCAGCTTTTTCCATTTTTTGGCTTGTCGAATCCAGCAGTTTTGCAAATTTTTGTCGATGGGGTGAGGATTATGGATGAATATTTGTTAAGAACAGCTAAAGCGTTAGAGATGGCACGAACGCGCTCTGGTCTGAGCCAGCAGAAGTTGGCGGCACGGATGGGTGTGAATCGTGGCACGATTGCCAACTGGGAGCAAGGTCTTGCGGCTGTCTCCCTGCCGATGGCTATGCGCTGGTTCACTTGTTGCGGCGTATCAGCGGTTCGGTATATGGACGCTTGCATTCATCCCGGCTTGCTGGAGCACCTAGAGGATGACTTGACCGGCATCGAGAAGCGCCAAATATTGATGGAGGGCATCAAGGAGTGTTCTTCCTATGAGGTGGACGCCTTGCTATACATCCGATACGGCGATCACGGCTCAGACCACATCGGCGTGCTGACAGAGATTCTGGCAAACCTCCACACGCCGCTCAAGGACAGGGTCACTGTCTGCCGGATGGTGTCCGGTAGCTATGAGATAGCACAGGCTACCGGGACAGACCCAGACCCGAACGGTACGCAGCCAAAGATGGAGGTTCTCTATCAGGCGCAGGACGCTGGAACGGAAGCTGCTATGAAGTCCAACGATTCCTATACGGTGAATCCAAATAATATAACCGGCTGATTGTCGAATTATCGTGAATTTTAAGGAACATTTTGTCCACGTTTATCCACTTTTTGTACACGTTTCATGCAGATTAAGTATACCTTTGCCTTGTCATTTTGTCCCCCATGCGCCAAAAATCGGCAGGATTCGCATGGAATAAATAACGAATTATCGTTAATCTATTGCCTGTGATTGGTCGGCTCGTCAATCCGTCCCCCATTGTGCAGATTAGGTATACCTTTCCATCCACTTTTTGTCCTCGTTTAACGTACCTAACCGTAGATGGTGCGCTTCTCGGCTTGTTTCTGGCTTGCATTTGTTTGCTTTGGATGCTGTTGTTTTCAACAAGATTTGAAAATTCAAGAAGTGTGTGTTGAAAAGTGTCTGCTTCTTTGCTATTTAGTAGATGTTATTTATCTCTCTTGTTTAGTATCTTGTTTAATATATGTAAGGAGGTATACTAAATCTGCACGAAGGTATACTAAAACTGCATAGAGGTATACAAAATCTGCACGGAAAGGTATACCAAATCTGCATAAAGGTTGAAACTTGTGCTTGATATTTCAACCGTGCTGTGATATACTGGTATCAGCAAATGGAAAGGATGTGAGAGCTTGGGAGATTTGTCGATGAACAATCTCGTTGAGAAGAGCAAGGCTCTTGTATGGGCGAAGTTCAGAGATTATACGGCTGGCGAACTTCGGCTTTTGGAAGTCTATCTATCAAGAATCAATCCTCGTGACCCTGAAAGCGCAACTGTTCAGTTCACGTTGAAAGAATACTGTGACTTTTTAGGAATTCGTCTGAACAGCAAAGATTTGAAGCAACAGCTTAGGCATTTCATTGAAAACACTGTGGCAGTTCCGCTTGAGGGAAAAGACGAATATACGCTATACACGCTCTTTGCTATGGCACAGATTCGTTTTGACCCGGAATGTTTCACCTATATGGTCTCAATCAGATGTAACCCGCTGCTTCAGCCTGTGTTCTTTGACATTGCCGAGAAAGGCTATGTTCGGTATCGGCTACGCTACACGGCAAGTATGAAATCACAGTATAGCATCCTGTTGTATTCGATTCTTCGTGATTGGATGAACATGGGTTCAAAGGCTCACGAAATCAGCATTAAGAAGTTAAGAGAGCAGCTCGGTGCAACGGCAAGCAGTTATGACCAGTTCAAATTTTTCAGAGTAAAAGTTTTGGACGCTGCCGTTGATGAAATCAATGAAATCTCTGATATTTCGGTGTCGTACAAGAAACGGACTGTTGGGCATAGAATCGCTTCAATCATCTTTGATGTGAAAATGAAGCGCTCTGAAACTGTCATAGATGCCGAATCCAGCGAGATTGAGACAATTCCATTAAGAGACATTTCTGACAACGAAAAGCCTGTAAAAAGCCCTAGAAACGGCGCATACGAAGATGTTGACTGGGCAAGCCTGATGCCGGGCGTTGACGAAAAGCAGTGTGCAAGCATTGCAAGGTCTGTGGCAAGGCGAATAAAATCTGAATACCCGAATATTCGCAAAGACAAGAAAAAGGATGCTGTTGTGAACATTGTGCAGGGCGCATACGAGCAAGCCGTAAAGGGCAAACCAGATGTTGAAGTGCCGGAAGCGTATCTTCGGACGGTTATCAAAGATTCGCAATTAAGCAAGTTTGCGACATTCGGGTTCGATTATCTTGAGTAGTCAGATATAGCACATTGAGCAGATGATGCGGAAAGGAGAAAGAGTATGGTTCCAATGTTTCCGAAAGGATATGACAAAGACAAGTGGTACATGACCAAAGACGTTATGCCGGATAAAAGCCTAGAAGGATGGCCGCGTGGGCTTTTACTTCGTATCGAAGATGAGAAAACGGGAGAAAAAAGTTTCATAATCGGCAAGTACAATACAATCAACGGCAAATGGTTTGATTCCGATAGTAATGAAATCAAAGGAACTGTAATTGCATGGCACGTCACGCCTGTGTTGTGGGTCGGAGACGAGATAAAAGCAGTATATCCGTTCTACTAAAAAGAAAGAGTGATAAAATGGCAAAAGTTCCCTACTCCGTTTTGAATAAAGCGGAACTTGACCTTGAAAAGAAGTTTGATTATCAGTTTCGATTCAATCATCATGGAAATCAGGCTTCTGTAAGGGTTTTACCGCAGAAAAGTTATAGCGAGCTAACGCCTGACGAAGCGATTGAAGCTGGGAAAGCTTTGATCGAAGCTGGTAAAGCGGCAAAAGATTTCGTTTATAACGGATATTTTATAGACTGGGGAGAATAAAAATGGCAAAAATCATAGCTGTCGCCAACCAAAAGGGCGGTACAGGAAAGACTACCACAAGCACTTGTCTGGCTGGTGCATTGCAGTTGCTTGGCAAGAAGGTCTTGCTGGTGGACTGCGATGCCCAGTGCAACGCGACAGACACTTACGGCGCACAGACAGAGGACGTATGCACCCTGTTCGATGTGATGACCCGGCAAGGAACGGTTGAAGAGGGCATCCAGCACTGTGAAGCTGGCGACATTCTGCCGTCTGACAACGCCTTGAAGGACATTGACGAGCAGCTTGTGCGTGACATGGGCAAGAACTTCCGACTGCGAGAAGCCCTTGAGAGCGTGCCTGAGCAGTACGATTACATTGTGCTGGACACTCCCCCGCAGCTTGGTCTTGCGCTTGTGAACGCACTGATCGCCGCCAACAGCATCATCGTTCCCATCACAGCAGACCGATACGCACTGGCTGGTTTGAGCCAGCTTTCGCAGACCATCGGCGATGTTCGTAGATACTTCAATCCGACTTTGAAGATTGAAGGTCTACTTCTGAACCAGTACAAGAGCCGTGAGAACCTGTCAAAAGAGGTCGTAGAACAGCTTCCTGTGATTGCACAGAGCATGGGCACAACCCTGCTGGACGTGAAGATTAGACCGTCTATGGGCGTTCGTAAGGCACAGGCAGAGCGGCACAGCCTGTTTAGCGGCGACACAGCAAAGAGTACCAGTGCAGAGGATTTCAAGGCGTTGGCGCAGATGATTGTGGAGGGGGATAACAATGCGACTAATTGACGCAGACAAGCTAATGGATTATCTGCAAAACCACTACAATGAAGTGGAAGCACTTCACCGTCCGAATGATAGCGAGTATCTTTGTGGTATCGGGACTTGTCTTGATTCTATTGATGCATATAGCTTTGAAGTGCCTGACACATATCCGGCGTGGATAAGCGTGAAAGACGCTCTTCCGTATACGGAAGAGGGAGATGAGACAGTTCTTGTATCAATTGCAGACATGGATTCCTTCCCACTGGAAGAAGTTGAAACTGCTGTTTACGACAGAAAAAATAATCTTTTTTATCTTAGCAGTGACGAATATGTAAACGCAACGGCGTTTTATTGTCCAGAAGACGGATTCTATTATTTTGAAGAACAGGATTCACACATAACTCATTGGATGCCGAAACCGGAACCAGCGAAGCAAGAAAGGAAGGGCGAAGCAAGATGAAATCAACCAGCAAAAAATCATCAGGTTTGCTTGGCGGGTTTGATTTTCAGCCTATTTTTTCGGAACAGACATTAAGCCGAAGTGAGCCAAAGGAAGAAGAAGTAAGCCAAGCAAAGCCGAACGAAGCCGAACAAGCACCGATTAAGCCTAGTGAAGCCACAGACAGCCATGCACGGCCTAATGAAGCGCAATTAGGCAGTATTAAGCCGAAGCAAGCCAAAGAAAGCAGAACGCAGCCAAACAATGCCATAGTCAGCGAAAGCAAGCCGAAGAACCTGAAACAGGCAAGGGAAGTTCAACGTCTTATCGAACAGGGCGATGTGTCCGACGCACTGGTAGAAGCTGGTCTGGCAAAGAAAAAAATCCCGATGCCAGTATCGCATCAGGGCGTTGCAAGCGGCGATGGCAAGCGTTCAAAGCGCATTACAATCCTTATGAGCGAGGAAGAACGCAAGTACATCAACCGTGAAGCAAGACGGAACGGGATGACGATTGGACAGTTCGTGTACGCTCTGGCGGTTGCAGCGGCAGAGGGAAAGATTGAATTGGAGGATTTCTTAGATGAATGATAGTGAACGGAGCCTTATTAGATTTGTTTGCGATGGCGATATACAAAATGCACAAAAAGCAGTTAAAATTATTTTGAATTCTATATCATCAAAAAAAGATGAGCAATTCAAAGAAAATATGTTTCGCAAGTTAGAAAGCAAGAGAGAATTTATCGAATTGCCATATAACTTACGGCATCTTTTGATTGCAGAGGATACAGAAGAATTTCCAGAAGCAAGATTCCTTCTTAGGAACGAAGAAAAAAGTATAACACAGAAAATCGTTGCTATTTATCGAGCATCTGAAAAATTGAACGAAATGGGAATTCCTTATTTGCCAGCATTGATGCTTTATGGGCAAAGCGGATGTGGAAAAACCATGCTGGCTAGGTATATCGCGCATAAAGCAAAACTTCCATTCTTACGGATTCAGTTTTCAAGTTTGGTCGATTCGCACTTAGGGCAAACGCAGTCTAACCTTGCAAGAATTTTTGACTATGTAAGAACCACGCCTTGCGTTCTTTGCTTTGATGAAATAGATGCAGTCGGCATGGCTCGTGGGCAGAAAGATGACGTTGGAGAAATGAACCGTGTGGTTATTGCGATTATGCAGGAAATGGATAGATTACCGAACAATGTCATTATTATCGGAACGACAAACCGATTTGATAGGCTTGACCCCGCACTTATAAGAAGATTTCCGTTGCAATACGAATTAAAGCCGTTGTGCCGTTCGGATGCAGAAATACTTTCTAAAAGGTTTTTTGAATATGCAAGAGCGCAATATGAAAACATAGCTTATGAAGATAATGTCCCTGCATCTACGGTTATCAAAGAATGTACAGAACGAATTGTAAATCAAGTTCTGAATCAAAAGGATTTCTTGGAAGATTGACGATAAAAGTTAAGTTCTAGGGGGCCTAACTATGGAAACAAAAGTATTTAATAATTCGACAGATTTAAAAAGTATGTTGCGATGTCTTTTGTATTGCGATGAGCCCGTTAAATATATTTCTGGGCAACATCCTGAGTGGAGTGTTTTATTTGACGAAAATGCTAATTCTATTGTTGCTTACAATAATGTAACAAAGCAATCTGTTACGATGCCTCTCTAATAAAAGCTGAGTTCTAGGAGGATTGACGTATGATGAGGTCAAAGGAATTTTACGAAGAAAACATTAGCCGTTTACAGAAAATGGTCAAACACGGAGTTTACGTTCTTTTGTTCGATGTCTTTGCCGTAGCAGTCCAGATTCCTTTTATCTTAGCTGGAAAATGGGTTGCAGCGCACTTCATTTTGTCCATTGCTGTATCTTTTGCAGCGGGATTTAGTTTTAACACGCTTGTGGACAGCAAAAGACAACTTGATATGTACAAGGCAGATATGGAGCTGTACTACACAGATGTGCCGAGGAATTAATATGACAAAACAAGAGCGAGTTGCAAGAATCGCAAAATACTATACAACCTTCCACCTTTTTGGAGATTGGTATCTTATTCGGTGTTATTCTAGACACTGCCATAGCTGGAAACGGTTTATTCCGTTTTATACGCTAACACACATTAAAGAAGAATAATCTATGTGAAAGGAGAAAAATGCGCACATACAAGCCACGCAAGCACAGAAGCAAAGAGGAACAAGCCGAAATAAACGCAGAGGTAGCAAAACGTAAAGCAAAACTGGCTGAAAAGTACAACACTGACACTCAATATTACAAGGGCATTCCTGTTGAGCTGATTGTAAGAGAGGACTACGGTTGCTATAAAGCAAAGCGTTTCAAAATCAATGGAAGCAATCAAAACGTGTGGATTCCAAACTGTTATCTTGAAGATGACGGAACAATCAAGGCGAATATGAACATTGACTTTGTATTCCGTAAGTCTGTAAATCAGTTAAACAAAGCGGGAATCACGCAAGCGATTATTGGCATCAAACGTAAAATGCCGGAAGCAGATGTGCCAAATCTTAAGAGTACCATGCAGAAAATTGGAGATAAGATTTAAGGAGAGATTGCTATGACTTACGGAGAAATGAACAACTATATCACTCATATTAGTGACAATGACTTGGTTGCGTTGTGCAAGAGTGTTTACGAGTTTAAGAATGGAAACGGAGTGTTGGAGCCCACTTCGACACTCAAAATTCTTGCAGAAAACCTACAGTTTTCTGATGTGAGAGCGTTGGAATACGCCATTACAGAAGAAGCGCATAAACGATACCAGCAAATTGTTTTACTTCTTATGAAAGATGCTCCAGCACATTATTTGAAATGATGAGATTTAAGGAGAGTTAATATGAAATATCCTGTCTGATAAAAACTAAGTTCTAAAGTTAAAATAGTAAAACCCCTGTGTAGCCACAACGACCGCACAGGGGTTTTACTTTACTTATCAGCAATGCAATCCCAGTAGAGATATGCCTTGCCGTCTACGGCATCCGTGTCCTCAAGGAACGCCTTTGCCATGTCAGCGTAGAAGCCCGGAGTGTCAACGGACTGGCGCTTTGCGACCTGACAATAATCCGAGTACATCATGTTCATGACCGCCCAGAAATCATTCGGGTCACAGTTGATGTTGCGCTGCTTGGCCACGTCCTGCGTCTGTTCCAGAGTCCAGTGGCAGCCTTTCGTACCGTCAGCGTTCACCATGCTGTCGCACCATTCCTCAGCTTCATCGTGGGTGAGGTGCTGGCGCGGCATTCTGATCGAGCGGCTGTCTGCACCGCCACGTTCGTACTGCCCAGACCGTTTGTCCCAGTCGCCGTTCTGCGAGAAGCCGATTTGTGGCATTCTGCGCCCATTCTCTACGTCAGGGTAGCGCGGGATAGGGTAGGGTTCGATGTAGCGGTTCTCCTCCTGCGGATAGTAGGGATAGCGGTCGTTGCCGCTTTCCAGCTTACGCAAACGGCGTTCCATCTCACGCTCCCTGCGGTCACGCTCTTCCTCAAGGCGGTCGCGCTCCGGTTCACGGTTTTTGTCGTGGTCACGGAGCATCATCATGCGGCGAAAATTAGTCTTGCCCATAATCTACACCTCCTCAAGAAATGGACGCAGGCGCACCAGCGTGGGAACGGCAGAAGCAGCCAAGATACTTGAACGTGCCTGTGCCGGTAGCGGATGTTGCCACACGAGTTGCATAGCGGGTGCGGGTGTGGATGCTCTCAGCGGTAGCCTGAGCGCAGTTGCAGTCGGTCAGAGGGTATGCGGTGGTGCCTGCGCCGATGGTAATGACCACAGGGGCGTTGATGGTGGTCGTGTCGGGGATGCTTTGGGCGACCACGATGCAATACTTCTCTCCCGCTACGTAAGAGCCAGCAGGGATATTGATGGTCAGCGTATCATTGGCAAACGTAACGGACTGGCTCAGCACGAGGTGCGGGCACAGACGGCAGCTTGTTTTGCAAGCCATAATAGTTTCCTCCTATAAAATCAGGGGCAGAGGTGAATCCCCCTGCCCCGATGGTTCACCCGGTGTTATCGGGGAGTGTGTTGGTTAGTAGCAGCCGCAGCAGTTCACGCCAGCGTTAGGGTTTGCCACCTGATAAGCCGGAATCGGGCGAGGATTCACGCGGTTCAGGATGGTGTCGGTCTGCTGGCACATGGCAGAAGTCAGAAGTGCGTTCTGGCTTGCCTGAGAAGCTGCAAACTTGAGGTTCTGGTTCTCGGCAGTCAGAGTGGCAATCTTATCCTGCGTGAAATAGTCCATCATGGCGCGGTAGTTCGCGTTGCAGTTGTCCACGATGGTGCGGGCGTTGTCTGCGATAGCCTGCCGGGTAGCGCAGTCCTCCGTTGCGATGGTGTACTTCAGGTCGCCGATCAGCTGCTTGTTCTCGCAGCAGCAAGATGCCAACTGCGTGGCAAGTGCGGTCTGACCGGCCTGCCGTGCGTTGCCCTCCTGCATGATAGCAAGGTTGATGGCGTTGTCGCCGTTGGACACGCTACGTTCCAGGCCGTTCACGAGCTGTGCGTTCTGGTAGCCAAGCTGACAGATTGCGCTGTTCACACCAGCAAAGCCGTTTGCGATGTTGGTGTTGACGCCGTTGATCTGTGCCAGCTGGTCATAGCCCAGAGAGCAGATACCGCTCTGGATTCCCGCCAGAGAACGGGAGGTATCCTGCTGGTAGAAGCCCTCAGACAGTGCCGCGCGGGTGTCTGCACCACCCTGACCGGTTGCGCCAGTGCCGACTAGATAGGGGATGTAGCTGTTCATGCCGTTGTCGCCACCGTTCCGACCATAGCCGTTTGTGCCCCAGCCGAAGATGATAGCGAGGATAATAACCGCCCACAGACCTTCGTTGCCGAAGAATCCGCTGTTGTTATTGCCGCCGTCCTGCCCAGCCAGATAGCCAGTTGCAAAATCGTCCATAACAAAACTCCTTTCAGTTTTGCGTTATGCTATCCCACCGCCGTATGCGATGGGCGAAGCCAAACAAGTGCGGTTTTTTATCAAGTCCGCAAAACTGAGAAGCGTTTCGCTTAGAGGGATGCTTTATCGGGGCAGCGTCAGGTTCAAGACGCTTGCCAGCTGGTTCAGGTCGATGCCGCGCTCTTTAGCGAGGTTCTGCGCCATCGTTCGGAGCTGTGCTTCGTTCTTGCCCTGAATCAGGTTTAAACCCTGCATGATGGGTGCGCTCTGCCCGCCCAACTGCTGGATAAGCCCCATTGGGTTTTGTCCAGCACGCGCGAGATTTGCAAGTTGCATGATGGGGCTGTGAGTAATCATGTCAAACGGAGATGGCATTGCTTATTCTCCTTTCTTCGCTGTAGTGGCGGGCTTAGAAAAACTCTTCTGCCATTTTTCCAGCTCATCCAGCCGGTGGACAAGAGTGTTATACTCTTCGACAGGCACATACTGCTGTGTCGGTGCAGCGGTCTGCTGTGCCTGTTGTGCTTGCATCTGCCGCCATGCTTCCGGGCTGTAAAACTCCTGCACATAGGACTCACAGGTGTCCGGGTTGAGCCGCTTGCAGTAGATCACGCCACTGCGCAAATCCGGGCAGTAGGTTGGCCTACCGTACAGGTCGGACGGTATTGCCAAAAACTCCTCCCTGCTGGAAACAGGTCTGCCAAGCAGCCAACCGCTGTCTTGTGCCGACTGCTGAACAGGCTGCTGCCCATTCATCGGCTGCGGACGCTGCGGCTGTGCTTGCTGCATCTGAGTGTTGGGCAGGGGAGCGGTAAGGCCAACTGTTCCCATGCCGCCGTAAGGGTTGACGGGCTGCTGCGGAACGTAAGGTGTTCCGGGTGTCGGATAATAGCTCATAATACATCCCTCCTGATGCTCCCAGTGTACCGCATCAGCAAAAAACGAAGGACAACGAAGGTGCAACGAAGGGCAAAAATAGCTTGCTTAAACCTTGATTAAATCTTGCTTAAAGCTTGATTATTTTAAGCAAAAAAGAAAAGCGCCCACACGGAAAAATCCGCATGAGCGCTTAACTATTAAAGGTGCACACTTTGAAGTGCAATACTAAAATATCACGTTTTGATTCGCAGAGCAAGCCTTTCGACAAAACTAGTGCAAATAAGACAAAAAATCAAGAGCGGAACCGCCCACAGGCAATGCCGCTCTCTACAAAGGCAGGAGCCTTTCAAATATCCGCCCTAATGTGCTTCTTTGAGAGGCCGGGTGGATTTGTTGATGTTATTATACCACAATCAATCCGTCACGACAAGAACCAGCGCAGGGCCGTTGACGCTGACCGCTGCGTCCTGATAGGGCTCAACAACGGTCGTTTCCACGCCCTCGCGTTTGCGAAGCTCTGTAATAAGATTTGCGGTCGGAACATTTTCGATGTTCACGGTAATCTCCTTTCGTCTAGCTTTTCATCAATAACTTTCAGCCGGTAGCCTATCGCTGTCCGGCTGTAATGTGTCTGCGCTGCAATGTCCGGCAGCGGGAGCCGCTCAACGTACCGCAGTAAGGCTATCTTACGGTCAACCCTCCCAAGCGGTGCGCTTTTGATGGCGGCGGTCATCTGCTGTCGGTCAAGTCCTTGCAGCGCAGCGGGCAGCACTACGCGAGCCGCCGCCACAGGCAGCACCGAGCCAGAAGGGCTGCGGCAGCTCTCCGGCGTTGCGCACCATTACGGTGACGTTACCGAAGTGGTCGATTTTGTTGACCTTAACAAAATTGCAGAATGTTTTCGTAAAGTCACGAAAACGTCTTTGTACGGCGCACATTTTGTTGACGTAAGCAAAATGGTGACGAGTTCGACTTTTGAGGCTGGAAAAGTCGAACTCATTCGTAAAAACGGCCGATTTTAACCAATATTTCAAATCGAATGCGCAGATTTTGCATATTTCAACCATTTTCGTGATGTGACGAAATTTCTCTCGTGCGGCGTACATCTCGGTGACGTTACCGCAATGCTCGTATGTAGTGCTTGCCATGATATCCTCCTTACTGTGTGATTTCCTCAGCATTCGCCTTATCCTCAGCGTCCAGTGCGTCGTAGTACGCCTGTGCAAGGGCTTCCACCTCTGCGATGTCGTCCTCTGTCAGCAGCCCGCTGTCCAGATGGACATATGCTCTGTCCAGCCAGTACGCCACGTCGCGTCCTGCGGCAATTTCCCGCTTGATGGAGCGCAGGGTCAGGTCATGCCGGGCTTTACTTTTGATAGCCATAAATAGCCTCCTTAGGTCATGGACGCTACAGCGTCCTCCAGCTTTTTGATTGCGATGTTCACGTCCCTCTGATACTCCAGCTTTACCCCCGCACCGTCACCAGCCTGTACCACCGTGTCAGGGCCGTAAGCGGTGAGGGCTTTGTAGGCGGCGATTTCTTCGGCGGTGAGCGGGGTTTCGATGGGGGTGGCAAGAATCGCATTTTGCTCAGCTAGTGCTTTTGTGGCATCAAAAGCACTCTTGTCAATTCTCTGCACCCTCACACCCCTTTCCAAGTCCACCTCATCGCAAATCCACTGCTGGCCTGTGCTATCAGTGTAGTTGCCGCCAGAGGTGACAGGGATGCCGGGCAGGCCGTTGGGGGTGGGAAGGGTGAGGAGTTGTTCACGGTAGGGGGAGTAGGCGGTGGCGGTTGTGCCGAGTTCGAGCTGGAAGTCTTTAATCTCTATGGTGCGCTCTTCATTAACGTTTTCGTTAGCCAAACGCAGAAATAGGTAAATGTATTCTTTGGAAATTGCAGTCCCCGTAGCCCTTTTCCACTCTTTTGAAGGAGACTTCGTAGTAAAAAGTTTAGCGGCTTCAAGATTGGGGTATTTAACTGTAGGCCCTGTATAGACCGAAAAGGCATTATGTATATCGACCGTTTTGTCGTCAGTTTGTCGATATGTTAGTGAAACTGAAATTTGCTTTCCAGGGGAAGGGCTTACGAACCCAAAGGAACTCCAACCGTTTACCGCCCTTACTGTAAGAATTTCTTCATCTCTTGTAAACTTTCCAAGCCACCCAACATTGGTAATTTCAGCGTGTAAGAAATCCAGCAAATTTTTCCCCGTCACCTTCACCGCCACGCTCCCGCTGTCACCAGCGCTCACGATGGGCACAGGGTTATCCGGGCTTGGCGTGCCGTCCTGCGTGCTCCGACCGTACACGGTCAGGCCGCACAGGGGCGCAGGGAAAGCGTCGTCAACGGAGATGGGGTTGCCTATCTCACTGCCGATAAGGACGTTCTGCCGCACCTTTACTGCGCTGATCGCGTCACCTGTGGCTTTTGCGTCAGCGGCTTCGCCCTCGTGGGTGAGGGTGGTGTCCAGTGCTACGGCAGGGCCTTGAGGCCCGGGTTGCAGCCTCAGGTTAAGCACCGGATTTTCAGGCGTGCCGGTAATGTCGGCAGAAGGCTTGTCTCCGCTGGACACCGTACCGATCGTCAGAACAGGTGTTGCACCGGTTTTGCCGGTTTGACCATTTAAGACATCAATTACTTTTGTACCGTCTTTGTCAGTGATGCTGACACGATGGCCATTTTCGATGTCAGTTACAGCTACAACTGGGGATTTTCCGTCATTGCCGGGCTCGCCTTTGAAGTCTCCGCTTGCAATGCCGTCCTTGAGCTCCTGCAAGCTGTCAGCGGCTTCCTGAGCGCTCTGGCTGGCATTGCCCGCACTGGTGGTGGCTTCACTGGCGGCGGTCTCAGCGGCTTTGGTGGAGGCTTCCACCTGCTTGAGGGCCTTGTCCCGGGCCGTGTCCACTGCCTGTGTGGCGGTGGCCTGCTTGTCACCGATAGCTTTCAGTGCGTCCTCTTTGGCGGCGATGGTGTCAGAGAGGGCCTGCCCGGCCTTTTGGGCGGATGCCCCGGCCTGCTGTACTGCCGTCTGTGCATCGGTCTTGGCCTGCTCTGCGGCGGCGGCATCGGTGTGCACGGCATCCACCAGCTGCTGCCATGCAGGGGTGCCCGGTTCCGGATCTGTGCCGTCCTCCGTGCCTGAGTTGGCGGCCACACGGTAGCGCAGATCTGCACTTGTCATGGTGCGGGTGCCATCGCTGCCCTCAAAGGTCACACAGCCGTTGCCGGGCTGTGCGGTCACACTGGCGGGCACGGCCACATAGCCGTCCACCACCAGCGAGGACGCCGGGTCTTTGCCGTCCGGGACGTGCCAGAACGCCCGGATGGTCAGCCCTTCCCACTCGCCGGTTGCATCGACGCGCAGGCGGTACACGCCCCGGTTCTTGGTGTAGCCAAAGCGCACCAGCTGCTCATAGCCCGGCACTTTGACGACGCCATTGGATGCGAGAGATACGCTTTGCTCAATCATAAATTACTCCTTGTTGATGGTAGGCTTCTTGTCCGCCAGTGCCTTTTTCATCATGCTGACGGCCTTTTCAATCACGCTGTCCAGCACTTCATCGGTAATGAAAGGCTTCAGCCAGTCCGGCAGTGCGCCGCGCAGCGCGGCAAAGACCTGTGCCTTTTTCTTTGCGCCCTGACCGCTGCCCATGATGGACAGCTCGGCCTTTTTGACCAGTTCCAGAGCCAGATCCTTGACGGTGGCCTTGTAGCCAAGCCGGATAGCGCCCACTGCCAGCGCGGCAAAGCCAATGAACATCAGCACAAATGCGATAGGTGCGGGGATAAAGTTAAACATTGCTTCCATGATTCGTTACTCCTTTCAGAAGGTAGTTGTTGATATCGGACTTGCTTTTTTGCATGCCGTCTCGGTTATTACCGGACAGCTGTGAATCCAGAAGGTTTTGCACGCCAACAAGGACGAGGCGTATTTCTTCATCGATTCCGTCAAAGCGCCGGAGGTCTCTGGCGAGCGCTTGCGTATGCTGGAGCTGCCCCTGTTCCAGCACGCCGATTCTTTTGTCAAGCGCATCCATCCTCTTGTTCTGCGCATCGTCCGGGGCCTGCGCCTTTTTGACGTACTTGTGGATGATGTCCAGCACCTTGTCCAGCGCGGAGACAAACCCAAAAACGGCCACCAGTGCCGCGGCGAGGGCTTTCAGTGCTTCGTAAAGCTCCATCAAGCGCCCTCCCGGAGACGGGTCAGGCCCTTCTTTCTGATGATGCCCGCATAGTCCTTGTATGCGTGGCTCATGTCAACATTAGTGCTCACCCCCGGCACGCGGGCAGTGCTGGTGTACTGCCACATGCCAAAGGCAAACGCCGTTTTGGGCTTATCCTCAGGCTTGGTCTTGCGCTGGTCTTTGGGGTATCTCGCCAGCCACACATCATAGGGTTTCAGGGCCGCGCCGCCCATGTAGAGGAAGGTGTTGCCGAACCACAGGCCGGTGTACAGCAGGGCGTACACGCCCCAGCTTTCCACCGTGCTCAGCATGTAAACTGTCAGGTCTGTCAGCGCCGCCTTACCAACGGCCTGCTGCACCTTGTCCTCGATGTCCACAGCCACCGGCAGCTCAAAGCTCCGGCCGGTGAGCAGCTTCTTGAAGTAGGCCAGCTCCTTGTCGGCCTGCTCCCGATTGACCGCCTTGAAATATCCATACACGCCGCAGGGGATGCCCAGCCGCTTGCACTCGCTGTAATTGCGGGCAAACTGCGGGTCAGTGTAGGGGGCACTGGGCCTGCCCGCTGCGCTGTTTCCCATGGCGCGGATCATGACGCCGTCCACTCTGCCGGACGCCTTGACCTTTGCCCAGTCGATGACGCCCTGATGGCGGCTCACGTCCATGATGGTCTTTTCCATCGCTTACTCCTTTACTTCTCCAGCTCTGCCTTGATGGCTTCCAGATCGTCCGTGGTCAGGGACGGGTAGTCGGCGGCGATGTCTTCAAAGACTTCACCAGCGGCAATGCGGATTCTGAAAGCGCGGGTCATAATGCGAAGTTTGAGTGCGTTCAGGGTTTTCATAAAAATCAGCCTCCAATCAAATCAGCCATCATCAAAATAATATCGTCGTTTGCGGTTTCCAGCGCGTCCACGCGCTCCGGCAGCTTGTCCATTGCTTCCTGCTTTTTGCGTGCTTCTTCCTGTGCAGCCAGCTCTTCGGCGGTGTAGCGGATGTACTTCTGAATGGGCACCTGTTCCACCCATTCCTCCTGTGCCTGTACGCCGGGGCGGTCAATGATCTTCTGTACATCCCTGCCGCCGTTCGGATACTCTGTCACGGTCTCCCAGTGCCACTGCTCTTCCACGCCCTCTACGGCGGGGTGGGTGACTTCTTCGGTGCTACCGGTCAGGTAGCCCAACGTCAGATCCGGGTTTTCCACGACCGCGCCGGTCTCATCAATGATCTTCATGGTTCAAAACCTCCTTTCTCAGGCCACGCGGTGCCAGATGTGCACATAGTAGGCGGCGGGCTGCACGGTGGTGCTTGCACCATAAATAGAGTTGGAACGTGATGCGTCAAATAGCAAATCCTTTGGGATACTACTGGAATAGTTTTGATAATCAGGTATCTGATAACAGCTATAAAGGCCCGATGTCTTAAATGCCCCAGAAAGAGTAACTTGTGTTTCTGATAAAAACTGTTTATAAGAATCAGCAGTTTGCGGAGTTATACTGCCCTTAATATTCGGCAGACCGGCTTTCACCGTGCTGCCTGCCGCGTGGGCGCTGGACGCACCCATCAGCACCCGCTCGGACGCGATCTCCTCCCAGCTGCCGCCGAACAGTGCGGCGGGGCTGGTGGGGTCGGTGCTCTGGTAAATGCTGCCAACGGGATACGCCGCCAAAGCGCTGTCCGCAGAAAGCGTGCCGTCTGCATCGACCGTCAGACCGCTGCCCACCTTCACACCGCCCAGTGTGGTTGCGGTGGCAACGGGAAACTTGATGTTTTTCACTGCATCACCAGTAGCCTTTCCGTCAGCCGGAGCGCCCTCGACGCTCAGCGTCTTGTCAGTGCTCACAATGGCCGCAGCCTTGTTTGCGCTTTCTTCGGCAGAAGCGGCAGAGCTTTCCGCTCTGCCTGCATCTGCGGACGCTGACTGTGCGCTTTGGACTGCGCTGGTGGCGGCAGTTTGGGCGGTGGATGCAGCTAAAACGGCTTCTTCTTTTGCGTTAATTGCTCCCGCAACAGTAC
>ERZ1034882.118-NODE-118-length-48128-cov-12.962786_pt1 | contig 48128 bp, 34 predicted proteins | sample MGYA00520606_ERZ1034882 | MGnify/ENA primary metagenome ERZ1034882 (study PRJEB33766, sample SAMN09781726) | gut metagenome | biome: gut microbiome | host: Homo sapiens | place: Madagascar | study: EMG produced TPA metagenomics assembly of the PRJNA485056 data...
GTAATGTGAGTGATTACTGGGAAGAGGTTGCAACAGAAGAGGGTAAGGAAATCGGAGAACGACAAAAGATAATCTCACAGGTTGTAAAAAAGCTGCAAAAGGACAAGAGTGTGGCAGAAATAGCAGATGACCTGGAAGAAAAAGAGGAGGTTATCGCTCCAATTTACGAAGCAGCATTGTCTATGAAGCCGGATTATGATGTCGAGAAAATCTATGAGCTTCTCGAGAAAAATAAGAAGCTGGCATAGCAACTGTAGTTGAAAAAAGATCGATAGGAGGCAGTCTTTGAGCGAAAGCGCGGAGACTGCTTCCTCTTTGTCTGAGGGGACTGACAGTAGGGCGGGGCTTCATCCCACGAGCCGTTCTCATGGGATGAAGCCCCTTACGCTGTGGCGGAATGCAGGCTGATAGGCGTGCATTGCAGAAACAGTATGAAAAAAGAAAAATTATGATGACAAAGAACTGCCGCTATGCTACAATCAACTCAAAGCATTATATTTCTGTAAGCGGCACCATATAACAATTTTTTACAGGTGCACACCACTTTGAAGAGGGCAGACCACTTCGCATCATTCTACAAAGGACATGGAAGTTTTCGATGCTTTATTTACCAATCAACAGCAGGAAAATTGAAATGCCGTATGTAGACGGAATGCAGAAAATGCAGTAAGAAACAGATAAATGCAGTCAAAAAAGGCAGCAGAAATATACAGCGCGTTAATCATAATGTAAACATAAAAAAGAACAGCACATGTATATTTCATAAACTGTACCACTGTACCCTCATTGGCACCGGATTTTCCTGCTCACACAAGAGAACAGGAGGAGAAGGATTGAGCGCAAAGGACTCAATGGCAAAGGAATACTTTGCAGACAATGCCAGGTTTGCTGACCTGTGCAACAATATACTGTATGGAGGAAGAGAGGTCATCTTGCCGGAAAATCTTAAGGAAAGGGATACCACAGAGGTGCTGACAGCATTAGGGCTTGATAAAAAGACCATCGCGATGCAGAAGCTGAGGGACATCTTCAAAAATGCCAGCATCAAATATACCGGCAAATCATATGTCGTACTGATAGGAGTAGAGAATCAGTCTGATATACACTATGCCATTCCGGTAAAAAACATGCTTTATGATGTGATGGCATACGGCAATCAGGTAAAGGAAACAGCCAAAAAGCATCGCAAGGAAAAGGATACGGCAACATCGGATGAATTTCTCTCAGGATTTACAAAAACTGATAAGCTGATACCGGTGATTACGATTACAGTATATCTCGGAACAAAGGAATGGGATGGACCGAGAAGGCTGTCGGATATGTTTGGTGAAGTAGACGAGGAACTTCTGCCGTTTATACCGGATTACAGGATTAATCTGCTGGCACCGAGGGAGATAAAGGACTTTACCGGATTCAGGACATCCATCAGGCAGCTTTTCGAGGTACTGCAGAATGCATATGATAAGGAAAAAATGCAGGAAGTGCTGCAGAACGATAAAAAGTTTAGCAATGTGGACAGAGAGACAGTCGAGGCAATCAACCTGTTTGCAGGAACGGATATAGACATAGATGAGAAAGAAGAGGTGATTGATATGTGCAAGGCGTGGGAAGAACAGAAAAATGAAGGCAGAGAATTAGGCAGAGAAGAAGGCAGAGAATTAGGTCGAGAAGAAGGTCGAGAAGAAGGCAGAATTCGTCAGGCAAAAATAACAGCCTTGAAACTTCAGAAAAAAGGTCACTCAATAGAAGATATAGCTGAGTGCGTGGATTTTGACGAGGAAACAGTAAAAGAATGGCTTGTGAGCTAATAGTGTAGTGAAATGTAAATTAGAGGAAGCAATCTTTGGGCGAGAACTCGGAGGTTACTTCCTCTTTTGCTGACAGTAGGATGGGGCTTCATTCTCTACGAACGGCTGGCGAATATACTCTCGGGTGAGCGAATAGCGAAGCTGCTTAGATACTGTTGAATTATGTACGCGATACACAGAAATGCTCTGCCACTGGGATGTAATATATCATTGCTGTTCAAACGCAAGCTTGACACCGCGCCACGGACGGCGCGTTTCGACGGTTTCGTCAAGCATAGAAAATCTAAAAGCATAATTCCTACAGTATCTTGGCAGTGTAGCGTAGCTTTCACGAGAGTGTATGCGTCAGCCGGCCACATGGGATGAAGCCCCTCACACTGTGCCAAAATATAGCCTGAAATATAATTTTTTTGAAAAAATATGATTTAAATGCAAAAAATTGGTTAAAATTTGGTTGAAATTGCTAAAAAAGGCGAAAAAAATTATACAGCAATGATACTATTGTACTAGAAAATAACTTGCATTATGCTTTGATTTATGGTACAATGAGCGCATACAAACCAAAGAGATGCTGATAGGGCACAGCTCTTTGCACAAAAACCATGTTATAATGAAAAGGAGAAAAGAACTATGGTAAAGAATGTATTTAAAAAGTTAGGAAAGAAACAGAAGAACAACAAAGGTTTCTCTCTCGTAGAGCTTATTGTTGTAATCGCCATCATGGCAGTGCTTGTAGGTGTACTTGCTCCACAGCTTATTAAGTATGTTGAGAAGTCAAGAGAGGCTACAGATATCCAGAATGCTGATAGCATTGCAACAACTGTAAAAGCTTATTATGCAGATGTTGAAAATGCTGATAATGTAACGGTAAAACTGACAAAAGCTGCTGCACCAGTAGTTACGGTTGGCGCCACAGAGGATACGGGTAAAAAATGCTTGACTGGATCAGGACTTGATGCTACTCAACTTAAAGGTAGTGGCTGGAATGATGGAATAACAATAACATATACCGGAGCTTCTGGCAAAATCACATATAAGCTTTCATCAAGTTATTATAAAGCAGACAATTCAGAGAGTATTTCAAAAAATGAATAATAAAAATTACATCAAGGGTAATTTAGAAACTATTTTTTAAGGACCACCAACCATGACCACAGAACTGATACCCATCTACATCTTAATATTTGCATTCGGTATAGTTATAGGCAGCTTCCTAAATGTCTGTATCTACCGCATACCGCAGCATGAGACAGTGGTGACCGAAAGGTCCCACTGCATGAGATGCGGGTATCAGCTCGCGTGGTACGATATGGTGCCGGTTTTCAGCTGGCTGTTTCTTTGTGGCAGATGCCGCAAGTGCAAAGAACCGATATCACCTCAATACCCTATTATTGAGGCGTTAAACGGTATATTATACATAGTAGTTTTTGCAGTAAATGGACTTGAGCTTACGAGTATCATCTACTGCTTTCTTACATCCGCACTCATAGTTCTGAGTGTGATAGATTGGAGAACATATGAAATTCCATTAGGAATCAATATATTTATACTGGTGCTTGGAATCCTGCATGTGTTTTTAGACCATGATAACTGGTCTGAATATGTGATAGGATTCTTTTGTGTCAGTTTATTCCTTGAACTCCTTCTTCTTGTAAGTGGAGGAAGAGCCATAGGTGGCGGAGACGTCAAGCTCATGGCATGTGCTGGCCTTGCGATAGGCTGGCAGAATATTACATTAGCATTTTTCCTGGGATGCATCATAGGTTCCGTGATACATCTGATTCGTATGAAAGTAACAAACGCAGGCAACAGGCTTGCAATGGGACCATACTTGGCAGCCGGAATATTTATTTCGATGCTATGGGGTGAGAAAATGATAACGGCATATTTGACACTCGCAGGCTTTTGAAAAGTGTGTTATAATATAGCGTGCTTGACACAAGCACAGGCAATATGACTTACGGTGAGATAAAAGCACAGTAATGCACAGATATACCGAAATTTATATAGAAAGTTTGTAACTGTTCAGTACAGTTACGAAAGTTTTACAGACGTATACAGTGTAAAACAAAGATAAACATGGAGGATTAGGTTATGGCAAACAGGGTACTCGGCATTGAAATAGGGGAGAACCTTACCAGAGTAGTTGAGATTGATTACAAAGCAAAAAATCCCAAGATTTACAATATGTTCGGCTTTCCGACACCACCGGGGATGATTAATGATGGAGTGGTACAGCCGGATGGGATGTTTCGTTCTATCTTATACAGCAAGCTAAAGGAAAAGAAGATTGCCACCAAAAAAGTTGTTTTTGTGTTAAATTCAGCGCGTATAGCAAGCAGAGATATTGAGCTTCCGCTTGTTAAGGAAAAACAGCTTAAGGAAATGATTGCAATGAATGCATCGGATTATTTTCCGGTGGATTTGAGCCAGTACAAGCTGGTACATCAGATTATAGAGAAAATTGACAGACCGGAAGAAAAGAAATTACGTCTTTCGGTTATTGCTGTGCCTAATGATCTTATTTTGTCGTATGGTGCTCTTGCAGCTGATTGCAGGCTGCAGCTTGTAGCACTTGACTATAGTGGAAATGCCATCAAGCAGCTCATGAGAAGAGAGATTCCCGGAGATGTGAAGGTGACTGTCAAGGTGGATGAGGTTTCTACCACACTGACTGTAATGGATGGAAGCATGGTAAAGCTGCAGCGTAATGTCAACTATGGACTTGCTGATGCTATAGAGGAGATTCAGGATAGTGAGCTTTTCGGAGAGTATCTGTCATTTACCGATGCAGTTGATGTGGCACGCAGAAAGACCTGCCTTGCAATAAGGCCTGATGGCACAGTACCGGATGAGCCGGCGGGCGGCGGCATGGATCCTATGGGGCATGAGATTGATTCGGAGCGCTTTAAGAAGCTTCGTCTGAATGTGTCATACTCACTTTCAAATCTGATAAGCAGTCTCGGACGAGTGATAGACTATTATCAGTCGAGAAACTCAGATACTCCTATCGAGAGAATTTTCCTTATTGGCTTAGGTGCTGATTTCAGCGGACTCTCAAAGCTTTTGACCAATGAGCTGAATGTCAAGGTGGTTCCGCTCCAGCAGTTTGACGGCATACATGTGGCAAAGAGCATAAATCTCGCAGAGGCAAAGCTTGCAGAGTATTTCAACTGTGTCGGATGTTCACTGAACCCGCTTGATATACTTGACAGTAAGAAAAACAAGGGAATCGGTGCTCCGATTATGGCAGGAACAGCTGCCGGTGCTATGCCATCCGGCGGTGCACAGGCAGGGATGCAGGGAAATCCACCTGTCGGTCCTGATGGGAAGCCTCTTCCCGTACCGGCAGGGGAGAAAGCCGAAAAGCCTGTTTCTTTTGCGGTGCAGCTTCTCATTTTTGGATTGTGTGTGGTAGTTGCAGTTGGTATTACGGCATATAGCATTTTTTCAAATCTTGTTTTAACTTCAGACAATATGACGCTTAAAGCACGTATTTCTGATTTATCATATGCACAGAATATATATGATGTGTACAACCAGACCAAGAAGGACTATGACTGGACTAAGCTTCTTGAGAGTGCCTCATCCAACAAGAATGATGAGATAACGGGCTTCGTGGATGAGCTGGAGCAGAAGCTTCCGTCAGAGGCCAAGCTTGTGAATATGTCTGTTACGACAGATGGTGTTTCGATGACCATCAAGACAGGCAGCAAGGATATAGCGGCTGATGTGATTGCACAGCTTCGTACATTTGAGAGTATCATGGTATCCAATGTGTCAACCATCACAGAGGAGGTTGATGAGACCGGTGCTTCAAAGGTTCAGTTCACAGTAGATTGCACATATGTAAAGGCTGATGACAGTGCTGCTTCTGAATCGGCGGATGGCACAGGCAGTGAGCCAGATGATACATCAAAAGATGCGTCATCACAGGCACAGACGGATAGTAATTCATCATCAGATACAGACAGTACAAATCAGTAGGGGGTGTTAGGATGTCAACGAGAGATAAAAAGTTACTTATTATATTAGCGGGTGTTGCCATTTTAGCACTGACATTTTTTTTGATTTTTATGCCGCAGTCCAATAAGAGGGATTCACTCAAGAGCGAAAATATGAATCTGAAATCACAGTACAATCAGCTTTCAGCCCTTGCGGCAAAGGCTGACGATTACACAAATAAGACAAAGGAAATGTCTGATGCCATGCAACAGGTGTATGACAATTTTCCTTCATATTTACAGATAGAAAACGGCATCATGGACGCAGTTGCAATTGAAAAATCTACCAATACAAATATTACAGAGCTTACAGTCGGCTCACCGACTGCTATTGATGTGAATAATCCGACCGGCGATGCCGGCACAGATTCTTCGTCCGGCAGCACAACGGACAGTAGCTCTACTGACAGTAGTACAACGGACAGCAGTAATGCAGACAATTCGCAGAGCTCTCAGACCGCTGATGGCAACAGCTCACAGTCACAGACAGGCGACGGCAGTGCAGCTGGTGGCAGCACATCATCAAGCTCTGCAAAGTCTACGGTTACAGGCTATCAGCTTTATGATGTCAGCACAGTTATGGCATTCAAGACAGAGTATCATGGGCTTAAGGCTATGCTCGGCGAGGTGATTGGTTCATCACAGAAGAAGACCATCAGCACACTTAATGTGAGCTTTGATGATTCGACAGGCAAGCTGACAGGTGAGATGCTTGTGGATTCATATTTCCTGTATGGACTTGATAAGCCATATGAGGCACCATACATACCTGCAGTACCACATGGTACAAATAATCTGTTTGGTACAACAAACTAACGGATTATTATAATATTAGATTATTAGATTAGCGGGTTATTGAGACCGTAAGTGATAAATATCAAATGTTAGATTATTGAGTTATGGGATAACAAAATACAAGAAGGGAGGAAGCAGATTTGAGAAAGCTAAAAAACGATGATCGAGGAGTAACACTTGTGGAGATTATTGTGTCGATTGCTATTCTCGCAATAATCGTGCTTCCTTTTTTGAATGCATTTGTCACAGCTACAAAGACCAATGTGAAGGCTAAAAACGAGATGAATGCTACACATCTGGCGACAAACATTATGGAGGGTATTGAAAAGAACTCCATGAAGACACTGGCATATCAGTTCAACTATCCGTCGGAGGGCTTTGATGTGGCGGACGGCTTTAATATATCAGATGGAAGCAGTGCATGTGAGCTTCTTAAGAAATCAGATAAGTTTGATAATGTAAAGAGGCTTGAGGATATCAGTGCTGAGATTGTAAACAAGGACGATGTCATCACCAGCTGTATCCATAAGACTGATGCATTAGCCCAAATAGGCGATGCATCGCTTTGGAATTTCAGGGAGTCGGATGCACACAAGTATTATTTCTATATGTCTGGTGTGCAGTCAGGCACAAAGAAATACAATGCTCTTGTGACAGTGGATGCAAAATCGGACGCAGAGTCGGACAATAAGGTTAAAAAGTACAACATGGACGAGGTAGCGGATATGTCGGCCATGGATGCAAACTTTGACTGCATGAGTGCAGACAAGTATTCTGCTACAAATATTATATCTGCATTTAATAATATGCCGGGTGTAGGCGGCATCACTCAGCAGGATATCAAAAGAACTATCACCATAGATATAGAAAAGTATGGAGCTTCGAGTAATAAGGCTACCAAGGTTACGGTGTCGTATTCGTATTCTATCAATAAGAATGGAGTAAGAAAGACTTTTCCGGATCCGAATAGTGCACTGAAGGATGATTATACCATGGTGATTTACGACAATTCTTCAGATACTGTGAACCATAATTTAAGGAATGTCTATCTGTTTTACAATCCATGGTACACATCTACAGGAGCACTTTACAATACCTGCAACGATGTCATTATAATCAATAATAAGGGCAAGCTGGACTGCACGGTAAATATTGTAAAGCAAAAGACTATATCGGATCAGTCAGAGTTGAGCACGAAGGAGAGTACATATAAGGCATATGTGAAGGTAAGTGAGCCGGGAAATCGTACAGGTCATGCTTATACTCATATAGCCACCAATCTGAATGTAAATATGGGAGCACCGGATAATCCACTACAGCCCGATCAAGCTATATATGGCTTTAATAACAATGTAATTCAGAATGATGTAAAGGCAATTGTCGATATAAAGAATCTGACAAAAAGCAAGACATCTGAAAGGCTGTATGATGTGAAGGTGGCTGTATACGAGAGCAAGGCTTCACTGGATGATATATTTAATGATAAAGACCCGGTTGTTACGATGACCGGAAGCATGGGGTATTAATTATGAAGCGTAATGATAACCGTGGTGCTTCCTTTGTGATGGTTGTAGTTGCAATGGCTATAGTGGCTGTTTTAGCTGTGACTGTGCTGTGGATAGCACTTATGAACCTCCAGATGAAGGTGACGGATAAAAAAAATACAGATAACTTTTACTCGGCAGAGGGAGTGCTGGATCAGATATGCACCGGTCTGCAGGGAGATATTTCCAAGGCTTACTCAGCAGGATATACAAAGGTTATGGAAAATTACTCTGACAGCAGCATAAATGAGGCCGGCAGACAGAGCAGCTTTGCGCAGGAGTATCTGAAGAGTTTAAAGACAAGTCTGGAGTATGACAGCACAGGTATGACGTTTAATAGGGGAAAGCTCATACAATATGTAGACCCGAAGCTTCTCGAGAAAAAAGACAATCAGCCACATGCTGTTATCAAATCGACCAATGCCGATGTATACGGCAACGGTATACTTAAGGTATACCAAAACCGAGTCGTGCTGAATGGACTAAGGGTAGAGTATACCGATGAAAAGGGATTTAAATCAATAATAGAGACGGATATTTCTCTGGGGGTTCCTTCCATGAGCTTTACAGCATCGGGAGGAGTTCCGGAGCTTTTTACATATTCTCTTGTAGGAAATGAAGGTCTGAAAATTACATCAGGACTTAATAAAGTAAATCTATCAGGCAATCTCTACGCCGGCTGTGAAAATGCGGCAGACACAGGAACTTCTACTACGAGTGTTGTTATTCCAAACAATGCCACACTTGATGTAAAGGATACCAGCTATATGATTGCAGAGGGCGATATAGAGGTGGGAGACTTTGCCGGAAAAGATACTGCTACGATAAAAAAGAACATGGCTGGTGTACACAATAACAGTAAACTTTCTGTTGATGCACAGTGCCAGCTGTGGACAAGCAACATAAATGTAAATGGTGCAGCAGTCAATCTGGATGGCATGACATATGTGGCAGATGACATGACCTTAAAGGGTACAGGCTCAAAGGTCACACTTGGCAAGAATAATAGGAATAACAATGCGAAGTACGTCGGCTTTGGCAATGGAGGTGCTGACAAGGAAAATCCTGTCGCAGGCGATAGCTCTGCTATTATCATAAACGGCAGGGAGGCATCTCTTGATATGTCAAATATCAGGGAGCTTATGTTAGCAGGAACCGCATATATCAATACCCAGGCTATTGTAAACTCAAGTGGTGTGGGTACACAAAACAGCAATGTGGCTATGGGTGAGTCAATCTCTGTAAAGGGTGACCAGATAGCATACCTTGTGCCGCCTGAGTGCATAGGCACAAGTGGAGATGGTGCGGATGCCAAATCGCTTTATAGCAAGAATCCACTCTCATATAAGGAGTACAAGGATATTACTGCAACCGGACAGGATCAGACGAAGTATACTGAGATAAATACCAATGTGGTCAGTACAAAGACAGGCAAGGCTCTCTCAGCATATCTGCCGGATGGCAGGACAATCGACAAGTGTATAAAGAAAGTCTTTGTACCTTCTACTGATAATAGTGATGATGGACTTATATACTATTATGTCAATCTGCCAACGAACAAGGCAGCTGAGTATTACAGTGACTATTTTGGTGCAGACAGTGACAAGCTCAATAGATACACTAAGTTCTATACTGACAGCATACAGGTAAATGAGGCAGCAAGCATCTATACTGCCGGCAATTACAGTATCTACGATGGCAGCAATTTAAGCCTTTTGAAGGGTATAGCTGATGGCGTAGACATGGATGCACAGTCGGATGCTTTACAGCGCACATATACTGCACTAAACTCAAAGCTTTTGACGAATTATGCGGATTTACCGACAAATGCAGCAAGTGTTTCGCTTTTTACAAATATAGTTAACAATACCAATTTGCTGAAAATAGTGCCAAATTCCGGTAATAAACATATATTTGAGACTGAGTATCAGGGGAAAAAATACCAGGCAATTGTCAAAAACGGCGACTACACCTATGATGCAAATGACAAATCACACAATGTGGATATTATTGTAGCTACGGGAGATGTGACACTGAATGCTGACTTTACAGGTACCATAATTGCAAAGGGCAGGATAATCGTAAACAAAGACCAGTGCGAGATTGATAATGGTACACAGGAGGTATTTAAGGCATTGCTTCTTGAAAAGGTAAGTGATGCAGACGATGCACTGCACCTGTATGATGTGTTCATGGATGGTGCCAACTATCTGGGTAATGTTTCTTCTTTTTCAAACAAGAAAGAGGCGGATACAAAAATAGATTATGCTACACTCATTACATACCAGAACTGGACAAAGGAGTAGAAAATAAGTAGTTTCCAAGGCACAAAACAGCTGCGAAATATTTATATTTGACATATTTTGACGATATATACAAGGGAGGAATCCAATATGTCTGTAAAAGAAAAAAAGAATAATGGCGGTTTTTCTCTCGTAGAGCTTATAGTAGTGATAGCGATATCTGTCGTACTCATAGGTGCGGCAACCATATCCATTCGCTCGGTCATGGGTGTTGAGGTGAAGCAGTGTGCCAGAAATATTGAATCGATAATTAATAAAACAAGAGTCACCACTATGGGAAAGGACAGCGCAGTTCTTGAGATATATAAGGATGCATCAGATGGTGCCTACTATTATAAGACGACTATAAATGGTACGGAATCTGATCCAAGTAAAATCGGAAAGAGCAGGATTGATGTATACTATTCCATGAATGATGATTATAGTGGCAAGACACAATTGAACGTATCCGACAGTATAGAGCTTCAGTTCGACAGAAGCTCAGGTGCACAAAAGCCGGATACTAACGGCAAGTACTGCAGCCGTATCTGGGTTCAAAAAAACAGCACCGAGAAGGTTATCACGATATACAAGGAAACCGGCAAGGTGGTATGTGAGTAATTTACATAGTTTAATGCAAAATATTTTATTTTGACGCAAGGCTGTTATAAGGTTTTATGATGAAATCGGAGAGGAAGATGAACCATGAAGATTTTAAAGCGCATGAATAAATCAAATAATAGGAAAAACAGTGGCTTTACACTTGTTGAGCTTGTCATTGTCATGGCGATAATGGGAATACTCGGACTGGCTGTTGCAGGCTTTATCGGTACGAGCACGAAGCAGTATAAGTACGCTTCAAAGGACGTAGATTTACAGTATGAGGCACAGCTTACGATGAATCAGATAGGAGACCTGATAATTGATGCGCAAAAGGGTGTCAAGTATGAGCCTGCTACAGTGGCAGCGCCGGTGGAGGTGGCATCAGCAGCCCCTGAGGCAGGTTATATTGCAACTGCATCAGCGGAAGAAGCGTCATCCGAAGAAGCATCATCTGAGGAAACATCATCCGACAGCAAGCTAATTATCTACAACAAGGATTGTACATACAATATCATATACAGACCGTCAGAACACAAAATCTTTCTGCGAAAGGATACACTGGATCCTGCAACAGGTGCGGTGAAGGCAGACGGTCAGGGCAAGGAATCTCTTATGGCAGAAAATGTCACAGGCTTTACACCTGATTTAAGCGAGGCAGAAAGCAAGAACTCTGTCGGAATTGTCGTGGACTTTAAGGCTGGAGACAAGAAGTATACTTCAAAGCAGAACTTCACTATGCGCAATAAGGTACCGACCGGAGCAGATGTGGAGTATGTGGCACCGGAGGAGCCGATTTCTGTACATATATATTATGGTGGCAGAGATGTCTCAGGTCAGAGCATTTCATATGTCAGAAAGGATAATAGCAATGTCCTTGAATTTACATCTAAAATATTGGGAGGAAATAATCCAAGCCAGGAGGTTACATGGTCATACACCGGCAGGGCTGCTACTTGGAATGGAACAACGTTTAATTCTTCTGGGAATACAGCAAAATTATCTATCGCAGAAGATGAAACATCAAAGCAGTTTGTAGTTAAGGTGACTTCAAAAGAAGATACTTCCAAATATACATCTGTAACGATAAATGTGGTTGATACACGTAATTGGCTGACTAATCAAGAAATGCAAAATGTGCTGGTGCCAGGGGCAACATTGAAAACATGGCTCGAACCAGAAAATATTAAAAATAGCGGAATAGAATACGATCCTGACGATTTTGAATGGCATATAGAAACCTATCAGTACATTGATGGAGTGAAAACTAAAATAAATAATGATGATATTTTAGATAACAATAGTGAAGAAAAAGGAAATTATGGTGGAGGTAATTATCTTAGTTATCATATTGATAAGACTAAGCACTGGAAGGGAGATTTTAACCAGACAATTGCTTTTACGTCTGGATTGAATTTATATAATAAAGAGTATGATGTATTGATTTGGGTTACTTTGAAATCAGATCCATCTATAGGATCAAATATTATTACATTAAGATGTAGGCCACATAACTAAAAGGAGCAATCGCAATGAGCAAATTAAGAAAAAAAATAGTGGTTCCAATATCACTCACACTTACAGGATGTCTCGTTGTGGCAGCTTTTGTGCTGAATGACAGCCTTACAAAGGTCGATGCAAATGTAGCATTCAATGGAATATCTGATATAGTCAGCTCACATGGCAAAGACAAGCCCTTCAATATAGTGGAGGTAGTGCCTGACAAGAAAATGGCATCCATTGGCTATCTGATTGACGGTCAGGAGCCTGACGATTGGTTTGGAACACTGTCAAAGATGTCTGATAAAGATGGTGCCGGTGTAAAAAACAGGTCTGCCTATATGGAAGGTCTGAAAACAAAGCTTGCACCTATTACTACCGAGAAAAAGGATAACACAAAGCCTCTTTACTATGAGCCGTATGAGGAGAGCTATGTCAGTCAGGGCGATGACTGGACAGAGCTTGCCCTTGTAGATATGGACAGAATAAACAAGGGTACCACCGGTTATAAGATGACAGAGCAGGCGGAGGGAGATTATAAGTTCAATACCGATTACCAGCTTGCTGTAAATGAAGAGGGACTGCCTACAGGTCATTACAGACAAAATGTTGACCATTATGTTTTCATGCAGGGCGAGGATGAGACAGAAGATGGCTCAAATACAGAGACTGAAAATGGCAATCAAATTAAGGCACCCGGAAAAAGAGGCTACTACAGTGTTGCTTTTACTGCAGTCAAATTGCCGGATGGCATGACAAATACCCAGTATCTGGTACCGTCTGATAATTCACAGAAAGCTGATGGAAATACAGACAGCAGTACAGATAATACGCCAGATACAGGCACAGCTGACGATACAGTTGAGAAGCATGTAGTCTATGCTATAAAGAGTTCATATGCAATCGTTTCCGATGAGAGCATGCAAACCATCGCAAAATATGACCCAAAGGCATATATTTACAGGACTGACAATTCAGATACTACCTCACCATATGAATTTGTTGCTAGGGCTGACCGGATGGCTGATCTGCCTGATGGAAGTAAGCCGGATTATGAGAAGTATACATACTACACAGTTGAGATGGAGTATGTTCCGGCAGACAAAATCACGGATGATGAGACCTACTACGAGGTGGACACTAAGGTACCTGTTGAGTTTAATTACGATGAGACCGGTGAGTATGGAGCAGTGCTTGACTCACAGAATCCATACGAGAGGATAGATGATGGCACACCGGACAATCAGTCGGCAGATAACACAGGAAAGGTAATCCTCACTGATACAGACGGATATTTTGATATAGTTAAGGACAGCCAGACATACACCTATGTGGGTAAGGGAAAAGGTGACTATATAATGGTGGCTGATAAAAACGGCTCGCTTGATTATCCTGTAAATACCACACACATATATTATAAGGGTGGTTTCAAGAACAATAACTGGTTCAGAAACGGTGTATTTAACCAGGAGGGAAAGACAGGCGATGATGATAAGACTGCCAATATGACCTTCAAGGTAAAAACGGTCACACCAAAGGAGCTTGAGCAGATAGATGTGTCAACAATTGATTTACTCTATCTTTCCGGCTCAAAGTCCGTCCTTTCAAATGATTTAGGAAACGATGCTGCAACATATAATACTGATAATGACATTTCATGGGACAAGGTAAAGCAGATAGTAGAGCGTGTACATCAGAGTGGTATCATGATGCCTGTTATAGTGGATAATGGTATTGTGTGGCCTTCTGCTTCAGGTCCAGACTACTCCAGCAAAATTAAAATGCTTGCAGGTCTTTTGAGCTGTTACAATTTCAGTTCCTTGAAATTTACAGAGGACTCTGATGAAAATTCTATTAACTGGAAGGATGTAAAGTATTATAAAGTTGACAGTAATACTCATACACATGGCTATGTGGTTGGCAACGAATATGTTATTCCACGAAATTATAGTCCTAATAAGGATGTGCCGTTTGTTTTAAGAGATTTTGCTACTGCGTTTATTGCAAATAATGATGAAACTCAATTTTTCAATGAGGCTAAAAATGAGAATTTTGACGAGATAGCAGAGTACATCAACTCAGAGAATACAAGCAGGAAAAATGAAAATGCTACTCTTGGACAGAATAAATATGAATACTATGACAAGAAGATTTCAAAGGAGATAGTTCTAAGCTATATTATATCGTATGCTGATAAGAGGGATGTCGCAAAACCGGTGGATGAGCTTAATATCCTTGATATAGAGCCCGGCATGAATAGCCAAAGCGATTGTATCACACCGCTGAAAAAAAATCTTAAGTCATGGCTTGGTGCTAACTGCCCGGCTGATGACAATATACATATCACCTGTGTCAACAGCTCAGAGTTTATAGGTCGAATTGAGGATTTGAACAATTACGACATGATTTATATGGGGTTGTGTTGTGATAATTTGAATAAGAGTTGGGAAAATGGAGCTAAAATAACTGTATATAATGATTCTTCCATGAATGGACTTATATATTCTAATGTTGGTGATATTGTAGTTATAGATCCAACATATATAGGTGATGATGAGAATGGATCTACATATAGTCGTGGACATGCGGGGTTATTGGACAGTGATTATTTGACTGAATATGATAATGGATTGGGCCTAATAAGAGACTTTACTGATCCAAATGATAATGAGAAATATGTAAAGGCGGTAAATACATACAGGGGCCCGGGAAATGATATTACAACCGAGAAAGTAGAGGCTTTAAACAATTATTTGAAAGCGGGCTATCCTATAGTGGTAGACAAAGACTTTTATAAGAATGATAATAATATTGAAAAAGTAAATGACTATTATATAGACAATTGCTCTAATATATATGGCTTTATGGAAGCTAATATATCAAATGATCATTTAATAAAAACAAAGTCAGATAATAACCTGTCAACGGATCTATATACTAACCTCACTGCTGAAAAACCGCAGATAAAGGTCAAGGAGCAGAAGAAAGAGCAAGACAAGGATTATGTAAAGCTTGAAGATAATCACATAGTACTTGAGTTTAATATCAATAACCGGGGTGGAGCAGATGCCAATGCTTCTTTTGATATAGGCTTTTATCTTGATTCAAATGCGGATGGTAAGTTTTCACCTACACAGGAAAAGATAGCCGGAAACAATGTACAGATTTACCGGGATGGTACTCTGGTGAGTCCGCAGATTGATGAAAATGGAGAATATAACTATAATCTTGAGGCCGGAAAATATAACTATAAACTGGTTTATGAACTGCCTACACAGTTTGTAGGTGTTATTCCCTGGCAGCTTAGGGCATCGCAGACTACGAACTCATATCGTTATGATGTGACAGGAGGATATTTCTACAAGCAGGCCGACAGTAATCAAAAGCAGCATATTAAGATTTTGCAGATTGATACATCAAAAGGAAATAACGACAAATACCTTGCAGGGGGTACTACATTTGATATGCAAGATCAAAAGTCAAAGACCAATTCGGAGTTTTCAAAGTTGTTAAAGCAGGTTACGGATTTTGAACTTGACATTACAACTCTTGCGGGAGATTCTGATAAATTTAAGACTCTTTGTAAAGAGGACAAGGTCAAGGATTATGATATGCTTGTAATTGGATTCTCGGATTGTTATGAGATTTATAATGATAGTAAACAGGTGGATAGGATAAAAGAATTTATCCAGTCCGGTAAAGCAGTATTATTTACCCATGATACTACATCGCTTAGCAATAATAAGTATAAAGGTAACGAGACAGTAAGAAATAACAACTGGGGCTATGATTTTAACACTATTGTAAGAGATGTCGTTGGAATGGATAGATATGGTATACTGCATAGTTCTGCGTTGAAAAAGGGAAATACCCTTAAAGAAGGAACTGATGAGTATGCTGAAGCAGTCAGTTATGCCAAAGAACATAATACTGATATTGCATATAAGCCAAGATCAAATAAAGAAACAATTGTACGACAGAACCAGGGCTTTGCGTATGGTGATTTGGATTCAAATCAAGATACGAGTCATGGCGGTTGCAGACTATATTCATGGCTGTATGGAACCATGGGACATACTAAAAATGCTGAAAAGGTGAATTCAGGTCAGATTACTACATATCCGTTTAAAATTCCTGATAAGATAGAAATAGCTTGGACTCATAGACAGTATTATCAGCTTGATTTTAATGAGGACAGTGACAATGATGGTGAGAGTGATATTGTTGTCTGGTATACACTTTCGGATCAGAATGTTTACTATTCTTCACCTAAGGATGTGCGAAATAACTACTACATCTACACCAAGGGCAATGTTACATACTCCGGTGTAGGACATTCCGATGTGACACAGTCCGTTGATGAGTTAAAGCTGTACATCAATACAATGATTGCGGCTTACAGTGTAGTAGAGCATGCACCTGCTATTTCATTAAAAGAGGGCTACGACCTTAAGTCAGCAGATATCAGTACTATTTACTCGACAATAGATACTGCTATACAGCAGGATGAGGAAGCAAAAAAAGAAAGTGGTAATCCTGATGCTGCGATACTGGATGTAGATGATGAGGGCAATATTGCCACACAGGATGTATATTTTACCGTTAAGGATACCAACATGCTTCGTAATCAGGTAGATAAGGATACGACTGTCAATATGAGCTTCTTTATCGAGGGTACAAAGGATGACCATGATAAGGAAATAGATGACGATGGCAATACAATCTACCTGAAGGAGATGAAGAACTGGCAGATTTATTCACTGCATGATGATGGCTCAGAGGCTGACCTTCTGGGACCATCAGAAGCAGGAAATAATAGAACCTTCTTTGCAAACAATAAGACCTATAAGGTTAAGGTACCTCTAGCGACTCTGCCGGCAGGGCAGAATTCCATCAAGGTATACGCAGTGGCAAGCAGTAACATCACTGTCATGCAGAACAATCAGGAGGTTAAAAAGAATACACCGGAGGCATACAAGACCTTCCAGATACAGCGTGTAGGTCTTGCTGATTTAGATTAGTTTTCAAAGGCTCCTGGCTATCACATACTTTTCGATTAAGCACAATTTATCAAACAGAGACTTATATAAACCATTTATATAGTCTCTGTTTTTTTACTGTTTCTTTATACTTTCTTTATTGAATTATCCACGCTAATTGATAAAATAAATAGTATGCGCGCGATTGCGGATATTTTTTGCATTCGTGGATGGGGGATAAATTAACCGGAAAGAAAGGAAACGTTTATGAGTAAAATTTTCAAAAATCTGATTCCATACTGGCGATGGATCATATTAATATTTGTTTTTCTCATTGCTCAGGCATACTGTGATCTGGCTTTGCCTGCGTACACATCTGACATCATCGATGTGGGTATCCAGGATCATGGCATTGAGCATATCCTGCCAAAGGAGATTACCTCGGAGGATTATCAGATGGCACAGACATTTATGCTGTCTGACGAGAAAGAAAAATTTACGGACTGTTACGAAGCAGAGGATGCTTCAAAATCTGATGACAGTGTGGCAAAATACAAGCTGACAGCTGATTCGGACACACTTGATAAGCTGGATGAGGAGCTTTTGGTTCCTCTTGTCATGGCATATCAGGCTTTTCAGTCGGGGGAGCAGATGGATGTGGATGCATTAGCTATCCCGCAGTCAGTAGCGCTCGATGATACCATGATAAAGCAGATAAGAAGCAAGGTGCAGGACAAAATCGATGCGGTGGGTTCATCTACTTTAAAGTCCATGGGTGTAACTTTTGCGACAAAGTGTGATGAGAATGCAGGAATCGACGTGGATGCCAATCAGGTTGCTTATCTGTGGAAGGCAGGCGCCAAGATGGCAGCCTTTGCAGCAATTATGCTTATAGCAGCATGTGTTGTAGGCTTTGCGGCTTCAAAGGTCGGTGCCGCTGTCGGCAGGGATTTGAGGGAGAAGACCTTTTCAAAGGTTGTAGGTTTTTCAAATGCCGAGATTAACAAATTCTCTACGGCATCACTGATTACGAGAAGCACGAACGATATACAGCAGATTCAGATGGTTACTACTATGATGCTTCGTATGGTGCTTTACGCGCCAATCGTTGGTATCGGTGGTATCATCAAGGTGGCACAGACCAAATCCGGCATGGAGTGGGTGATTGCCATTGCGGTTGCTGCCATCATGGTTTTTATTTTCACACTGGTTGGCATTGTGATGCCAAAGTTCAAGATTATGCAGAGTCTTGTAGACAAGGTAAACCTTGTTTCTCGTGAGATTCTTACAGGTCTTTCCGTTATCAGGGCTTTCGGTCGTGAGAAGGAGGAGGAAAAGAGGTTTGATGAGGCTAACCGTGAGCTTACACGCACACAGCTGTTTACAAACCGTGTCATGACCTTTATGATGCCGGGTATGTCCATGATCATGTACTGCATTACACTTGGTATCGTGTGGGTTGCAGCAGGCAGGATAGACAAGGGCTCTATGCAGGTAGGTACCATGACTGCGTTTATTACATATGCCATGTTGATTGTCATGTCCTTCCTCATGCTCTCAGCCATGTCAATCATGCTTCCAAGAGCCGGTGTTGCGGCAGAGCGTATCGATGAGGTTATAAGGACAAACAGCACTGTAAATGATCCGAAAGAGCCTGTTACTGAGGCTGAGCACAGAGGTGTTATCCGTTTCAACCATGTGGATTTCAGATATCCGGGAGCTAAGGAGGATGTGCTTTCAGACATTGATTTTATGGCGGAGCCGGGCAAAATCACAGCTATCATCGGAAGTACCGGCTGTGGAAAGTCTACACTTGTAAACCTGATTCCGCGTTTCTATGACGTGACGGGAGGCTCAATAGAGCTTGATGGACACGATATCAGAGACTACACACTAAGCGAGCTTCGCGAGTCAATAGGCTTTGTTCCGCAGAAGGGTATTCTTTTCTCGGGAACCATCGCCTCAAACCTGCGCTTTGGTAAAGCAGACGCGAGTGATGAGCAGATAAAAAAGGCAGCGGATATCGCACAGGCTTCTGAGTTTATCGAGACAAAGAATGACAGGTATGACAGCTCAATCGCACAGGGCGGCTCAAACGTGTCAGGAGGCCAGAAGCAGAGGCTTGCCATAGCAAGAGCTATCGCAAAGGACCCTCATATCTATGTGTTTGATGACAGCTTTTCAGCACTCGATATGAAGACTGACGCGCGTCTGCGTGCAGCTTTAGCAGAGGTTACAGAGAATGCTTCCGTCATTATCGTGGCACAGCGTATCAGCACGATTATTCATGCTGACCAGATTCTTGTGCTCGATGACGGTAAAATCGTAGGAAAAGGCACCCACGAGGAGCTTCTTAAAAATTGCGATGTATATATGCAGATTGCACAGTCACAGCTTTCAGCCAGGGAACTTGGACTTGATGATAAGGTGGCAGAAACTGCAACAGATAAAGCAGCAGATACTGCAACAAAAACAGCAACAGATACTTCGGCTGTATCAGGCTTAGATAATGAAAAGGAGGGCATGTAAGATGAGTGAGAACAATAACGAACAGTTCAAGATGCCTCCTAAGAGGCCAAGAGGGCCAATGGGACATGGCCCCGGAATGGTCACAGAAAAGGCCAAGGATTTCAAGGGCTCTACAAAGAAGCTCATAAAGTATCTCGGCAGATACTGGGCTGCTATCATTGCAGTTATGATATTTGCAGCAGTTTCGACTGTCTTCTCCGTTGCAGGACCGAAGGTCATGGGTAAAGCCACCACTGCGCTTGCCGAGGGACTCATGAACAAGATTGCAGGAACAGGCGGCATAGATTTTGATTATATTGCAAAGGTTCTTTTGTTTACGCTGGCTTTATATGTGGTGAGTGCCATCTTTATGTTTGCCCAGGGGCTTATCATGACAGGCATCACGCAGAAGACCTGCTACAGGATGCGTAAGGACATCACGAGCAAAATCAACCGTATGCCGATGAAGTATTTCGAGTCAAGGACATACGGTGAGGTACTTTCGCGTATCACAAACGATGTGGACACACTCGGACAGAGCTTGAACCAGAGTATCACACAGATTATTACATCTGTTGCCACTTTGGTAGGTACACTGGTCATGATGCTGTCTATTTCACCGCTCATGACACTGATTTCACTCGTTATCCTGCCTGTTTCGATGATACTTATTTCGTTTGTCATAAAGCATTCACAGAAATACTTCAGACAGCAGCAGGAATATCTGGGACACATAAACGGACAGGTCGAGGAGGTATACGGAGGCCACCTTGTCATAAAGGCATACAATAAAGAGGCTGAGACTGTAAAGACCTTTAAGGAGGCCAACAATGTGCTCTACAAATCCGCTTGGAAATCGCAGTTTCTCTCAGGACTTATGATGCCTATCATGCAGTTTGTAGGAAACTTAGGATATGCGGGAGTAGCCATCTCAGGTGGTATACTTGCCATAAAGAATGTCATCACAATCGGTGATATCCAGGCATTTATACAGTATGTGAAGAATTTCACACAGCCAATCCAGCAGATAGCACAGGTGGCAAACCAGCTTCAGTCGATGGCGGCTGCATCTGAGCGTGTATTTGAGTTCCTCGAGGAGGAGGAAGAGGATATAACAGTGGAAAATCCTGTAAAGCCAGACCATATCGAGGGAAGTGTAGAGTTTTCGCATGTACACTTTGGTTATAATCCTGACCAGATCATCATCAATGATTTTTCTGCAAAGGTAAAGCCGGGACAGCAGGTTGCTATCGTTGGACCGACAGGAGCGGGAAAGACCACCATGGTCAAGCTTCTTATGAGATTTTATGATGTAAGCTCAGGTGCCATTCTTGTAGACGGACATGATATCAGGGATTACAACAGAGCCGATCTGCGAGATGCATTTGGAATGGTATTGCAGGACACATGGCTCTTTAAGGGCACCATTATGGAAAATATCCGCTACGGCCGTCTGGATGCCACAGATGAGGAGGTCATCGCGGCAGCAAAAGCAGCACATGCGCATCACTTTATCCAGACACTGCCGGGTGGCTACGATATGGAGCTCAACGAGGATGCATCCAATGTGTCACAGGGACAAAAGCAGCTTTTGACAATCGCAAGAGCCATCCTTGCAGACAATCCTATCCTGATCCTTGATGAGGCCACATCCTCTGTCGATACACGTACAGAAATCCGTATCCAGAAGGCACTCGACAATCTGATGAAGGGCAGAACAAGCTTTGTCATCGCCCACAGGCTGTCTACTATCAAGAATGCCGATATGATTCTTGTCATGAAGGACGGAGATATTATCGAGCAGGGGACACACGATGAGCTTCTTGCAAAGAACGGATTTTACGCAGAGCTGTATAATTCACAGTTTGAAGAATAGAGAAAGCACGGGTATCGTGCGGTTTTGCGAATATGAGTGGGGCTGAATGGTTACATAAAATTTAAAAAAAAATACGCTCTCGACAAAATTCGACAAAATGTGTTATCATAAAAACATAAAATTTGTTTTGACATGACAGTAATTGGCGGCATAGGAGAGTTTGATGAGCACTTTAAATGTCGCAGTAGCAGACGAAAAGAAAAATATGCAGAGTTTATTAAAAGGCATGGAGTTTTTAGGAACAGCAAGAAGTAGTGATGAAGCATACAGCATGATAAACGGTAATGCCGGTTCTGATGTGATACTTGTGTATGTAAAGAGAGCATCCGGTGACACTGAGCCACTTGATGATACATATATGGAGAAAAAATCCCTTGAGACACAGGTGACGGATATCATTCATGAGATAGGTGTTCCGGCTCATATAAAGGGATATCAGTATCTTAGGACTGCGATAGTGATGTGCGTTGAGGATATGGAAATGCTTAGTTCTATCACAAAGCTTTTGTATCCCACTATTGCAAAGAAGTACAAGACTACCTCAAGCAGGGTGGAGAGAGCCATAAGGCATGCTATCGAGGTGGCATGGAGCAGAGGCAGGATGGATACGATAGACTCCATGTTTGGATACACTGTAAACTATGGTAAGGGCAAGCCTACCAATTCGGAGTTTATTGCTCTGATTACAGACAAAATACGTCTAGGAATGTAAAAATCGTCATTATAGACAAATAAAACCACGTTTTGATAAATTTACTAGGCAAAATGTACTCCCGCGTGATATAATATAGTATACATTCTATTGGTTTCAGGATGTATACTATATTTTTTATCAGATTAATCGTTGTTTAAATAACTGTAATCTGGGGAGGTTTCAGCATGGACAAAATTAAAATATTAATGGCCGCATCAGAGGCAATACCTTATATGAAGACAGGTGGACTAGCTGACGTAGTGGGATCTTTACCAAAATATTTTGACAAGGACAGATATGACGTGAGAGTTATACTTCCGAAGTACAAATGTATGGATGATAAATTACTGCCACAGCTTAAGTTCGTCTGTCATTTTTATGTCAATCTCAACTGGCGCAGGCAGTATGTGGGGATTTTTACATCGCAGTATGATGGTGTGACATATTATTTTGTGGACAATGAGTTTTACTTTGCAGGAGATAAGCCATACAACAATATATACGAGGATGTGGAGAAGTTTGCTTTCTTTTCAAAGGCGGTGCTTGAGGCTTTGCCGGTTATTGATTTTGCCCCGGATGTGATACATTGTAATGACTGGCAGACAGGACTTTTGCCGGTTTTTCTAAAGACTGTGTACGGCTCAGACAATTTCTATGCCGGTATAAAGACAGTCTTTACCATTCACAATATGAAGTTTCAAGGGCGTTGGAAGATTAAAGAGGTGGCTGATGTTACAGGACTTCCGGAGCACATTTTTAATTCAGGGGAGCTGGAGTTCTATGGTGAGGCTAATTATTTAAAGGGCGGCATAGTATATGCAGATGAGATTACGACTGTCAGTCCGACATATGCAGATGAAATCTGTACACCTGAGGGCGGCGAGGGCCTGGATGGCCTGATGCTTGAGCGGCGCAGGCATTTGAGAGGCATTGTAAACGGTATAGATTATGAAGTCTTTAATCCTATGAAGGATACATATCTGGATAAGCATTTTTCTGTAAGGGAATTGAGTGGAAAGGTCGTTAATAAGCGTCAGCTGCAGGAGAAGTATGGTCTGGCTGTGAATAAGGATGTCATGCTGATTGGAATAGTTTCGCGTCTGACAAATCAGAAGGGCTTTGATCTGGTGGCATATGTGATGGAGGAGATGCTTTCCACCATGAATGTACAGTTTATAGTGCAGGGCACAGGAGAGCAGCAGTACGAGGAGATGTTTAATTATTTCCATGGCAGGTATCCGCAGAAGCTTGGAGTATATATCGGCTACTCAGAGGAAAATGCACATGAGATATATGCAGGCTGTGACGCATTTCTCATGCCGTCTCTTTTTGAGCCGTGCGGCTTGAGCCAGCTAATGTCTATGCGATATGGTACGCTGCCTATAGTCAGGGAGACCGGTGGTCTTAAGGACACTGTAGCAGCGTACAATGAGTATGAGAATACGGGCGATGGCTTTTCCTTTGCCAATTATAATGCGCATGATATGCTGCATGTCATCAAATATGCTCTTGATGTGTTTGAAAACCATAAGGACAGATGGCAGGAGATGATGCAGCGCGCCATGAGGCATGACTTCTCATGGAGGGCATCTGCGAAAGAGTATGAGAAGCTTTACGACATGCTGCTTGGCAACTAGTACATCGTTCTGCAAATAACAGGCCAAATAACTTTCTTGAATTTCCAACTATGTTCTTAGAAAGTAAAATACCGGATACATATCTATGATATGATATCCGGTATTTTGTGTTATCGGGTATGATTATAAGGTTATATGATTATCAGTAGACAGTGTCTGTTTTACTATCGTATATGTAGTACCTCTCGCCGAGTACTTCCTCGTCGCGTACCTCTGTAGAGTTTACCTCACAGATGAATTCGCTTAGGTTGCAGACATCTATATCGCTATCCAGCGGCATTACCAGAAACTCATGGATACTGCTTGGTATGAGCAGCATATTGCCGCCGAGCTTTTTTGCCAGCGAGCTTAGCACACCCGGGTAGAGTATGGCGGATGCACCGTTTGTCTGCCTGCTGTTTGTAAGGATATACATAGGCAGGCTGTCAAAATCACAGACTGCGCGCATCTGATTGGCATAGCCCGGACATTTTTTGGCAAGAAACTCTGCCATGTTGATTATTGAGCATGGAAGTATGTTTGGGGTATTTTGCATTGAGGCGCGGATTAGTGTTTCTGTATCTATGCCCCAGCGTGACAGAAGCGCATCTGTGACTGTAATGGTGCCAAATTCAGGCAGCTGCGCTCCTACATATACTTCAAATATGATGGCAAAATCCAGATATTTGATATAGGGCATGTTCTTTAGCTGCTTTTGGTTTTTGTCGTAGCTTATGAGCTGGAAAATTATTTTCTCCTTTACCTTGGAAAAATCATCACAGAAGCTTATGTCAAAATCTTCAGTTGGCTTGAAATCATTGTAGGTGGATAAAATTGCATCGAGAATAGAATCAATGGATACACCATCAAGATACCAATGGTAGTAAGGATTGAGATAAATAGTCGGTGCTATATTGAATTTGGGATTGATAATCACCAATCCGTCGTAGATCATCCCGTTGTTCTTTTTTACAGGATGGATGGTAAGCTTGAAATTATTGTCAAGTCTTGCGGTTATTTCTGTTTCTATAGTATGTAAAAACTCCGTGTATTTCATGAATCTCCTTGCGGAGCATAAAAATATCGGATCCCGTGGAAAAGTAAAACCCACGAAGCAGGGCGCTTCGTGGGTTTTACTCTATCATTGTTTGTTGAAGTTTGCAATATGTATTTTTGTACAATTTTTAGACTTCATTTTTGTGATATCATACAAAATATAGCTGCGCAATCCATTTTTAATCCGATTTGAGCCTCTGCCACAGTGTGTTGTAAAGAGTTGCGTCATCATCATTTAAAGCTCTGTATACTTCACAGTTTTTGAGCATATCGGAAGGGGGATTAATCGCCTCATTTTCCTTTGTTTCCTCATCCTGGTTGTTGATGACAGACTGGATAGGTGATGCATAGTATACATATTCAAAGTTGAGCTGTGCCGGCTCATCACTGCAGATATAGTTCAAAAATTCCTGCGCGCCCTCTTTATTCTTGCATGTCTTTGGAATGAACCATGAGTCAATCCAGAGGTTTGAGCCCTCCTTTGGTACGATATAGTCCAGGTTGTCATTTTCAGCCATGGCGGCAGCTGCCTCACCGGAGTAGCACACTGCAATTGCCGCATTTTCAGCAACCATCTCATCACAGGTTTCATCCACGTAGTAGGCGAGCACATCACTGCTTTGTTTGTTCAGTATATCAAATGCTTCATCGAGCTTTGCTGTGTCTGTCTCGTTTATCGAGTAGTCAAGTGTGCGAAGGGCGGGAGTAAAGGCATCACGGACAGAATTAATCATAATCATGTTGTCTTTGTATTTGCCGTTCCACAGGCAGTCCCAGGTATTTAGGTCTGATGCATCAGCCATCTTTTTATTGTATAGTATGCCGAGTGTGCCGTAGAAATAAGGCACAGTGTACTCATGTGTCGGGTCAAAGGATGCGGACATATCAATTATATCCTGATTTACATTTTGATAGTTTGGCATTGAGCTGTAGTCTATCTTGTTGACCTCACCCTCACTTATGAGCTTCTCGATGATGTAGTCAGAGGTGCAGATGACATCGTAATCGATGGCACCGGACTTGTACTTCGTGTACATCTCCTCAGGCTCCTCGTATTCCTCGTATTTAATGGTGATTCCGGTTTCCTGCTCGAAGCTGTCGATTACTGATTCATCGATGTATTTACCGTAGTTTAGCACTGTTATGGCATTGTCATTGTTCGTGCTTCCGGCGCTTATCGTAAATACCGAAAAGCAGCCGATTACGAGTACTGCAACAATTGCGATGCTCACACTACGCTTTACGATGCGCAGCTTTTTAGCCCTTGCAGGCCTCTTTGAGGCGCTGACAGGTATCCGGTTTGAGTTGATGTTTACCACAACCAAAAGCAGCAGCACTGTGAAGAAAAGTATGGTTGACAGAGCATACAGCTCCGGCTTTACACCCTTTTTTAGCTCTGTGTAGAGCATGGTTGAGAGTGTGTTTACTCCGGCACCCTTCGTAAAGTAGGTGATGGAGAAGTCATCGAGTGACATTGTGACCGCCATCATAAAGCCGGAGAACACTCCGGGGCTTATTTCAGGCCAGGTGACCTTGAAAAATGCATATAGAGGTGATGCGCCCAGGTCAAGTGCGGCCTCATAGGTGTATTTGTTGGTCTGCTTGAGCTTTGGAAGCACATTGAGTATTACATAAGGGATATTGAACGTGATGTGTGCGATAAGCACTGTCACAAAGCCCAGATTCATGAATTTTACAAACAAAAGCATCATTGAGATACCGGTCACGATATCTGCATTGAGCATCGGGATGTTTGTAGCGCCCAGATAGATTGTCTGGTTACGTTTCTTCATGGCGCTTATACCCATGGCTGCGAGAGTTCCTATTATTGTAGAAATCACAGCAGCAAGCAGCGTAATCTGCAGTGTTGTAGAAAATGCCGACATGATCCGCTCACTCTGAAAGCACTTTATGTACCAGTCGAGCGTGAAGCCTCCCCATTTAACCTTGGATTTGGAGTTGTTGAAGGAGAGTACTATTAATACAACGATAGGTAGATACAGGAACAAAAAAATCAGTCCCATATATATCCTTGATGCTATTTTTTTTACCATAATGCGCTCTGGTCTCCTTCCTTATCAAACAGATTGACGAGTGCCATGCTGATTAATACGAATACCATGAGCACGAGTGAGAGACCGCTTCCTGCGCCCCACTGCGAGCCATGGACGAAATCCTGTTCTATGATATTTCCGATGAGCAGGACCTTGCCGCCACCGAGTATCTGTGAGATGGCAAAGGATGTGAGTGATGGCACGAAAACCATTACGATTCCGCTTATGACACCGGAAACTGTAAGTGGCAGTATAATCTTGAAAAATATTGTGACTTTGTTTGCACCGAGGTCAAGAGCAGCCTCAATCCAGTCGTTTTTGATTCTGGTCATGGAGTTGTATATAGGCAGCAGCATGAATGGCAGAAAGTCATAGACCATGCCAAGCACGACTGCTCCGGAGGTATTCATGATGTTGAAGCCCGGCAGTCCGAGAGTGGTGAGTATCGAGTTGATGACACCGTTTTTGGACAAAAGCTGCTTCCATGCGAGTATTCGAAGCATAAAGTTCATCCACATAGGGAGCATGAAAACAAATACCACAAAGCTTTGGTTTTTAATCTTTAAGCCGTTTAAAATCATCGCAAGCGGATAGGACAGCACCAGGCATATTATGGTGCATATGATTCCAAGCCGTATGGATAAAAGCAGTGCCTTGATATTGGTGTGCTGTGCTATTGCAGCCACATATTCAAATGTGAAGCCTCCGTCAGAGCCTTTAAATGCATAGTACACAATCATGAAAAGCGGAAGTATGATAAATCCGATAATCCATATGAGGTACGGCCCTGCGAGCAGCTGTTTCTTTATTTTAGACATCTATCTCCACCGCCTTTTCATCTGAGGACTCAGGCTTGTGCATTACCTGGATATTAAATGGAATCACCCTGATACCCACATGACTGCCGACCTCTACATATTTGGTGGTGTGCACCATCCAGTCGTAGCCGTTAGCCTTTACCTCAAGCTCATAGTGCACTCCCTTGAAGATATTTGACACGACATCGCCCTGCATGTAGCCGTCCTCCGCAGGCACCAGCTCCACATCCTCCGGGCGGATGACTATATCGACAGGCGTGTTCTCACCAAAGCCCTCGTCCACACAAGGCATCTTTACACCGAGTATCTCGACAAGCTTATCCTTTATCATAATACCGTCGATGATATTGCTGTGCCCGATAAAGTCAGCGACAAAGGCATTTTCCGGCTCGTTGTAAATGTCCTCCGGTGTGCCAATCTGCTGGATATAGCCCTGATTCATGACTACGATGGTGTCAGACATGGTAAGCGCTTCCTCCTGGTCGTGTGTGACGTAGACGAAGGTGATACCGAGCTCATTTTTGAAGCGGATAAGCTCATACTGCATGCTCTGGCGCAGCTTTAAGTCGAGAGCGCCAAGCGGCTCGTCTAACAGCAGTACCTTAGGCTCGTTTACAATAGCTCTTGCAATAGCGATACGCTGCTGCTGGCCTCCGCTAAGAGAATCCACAGAGCGGTTTTCAAAGCCGTCGAGATTGACGAGCTTTAATGCATACTTTATTTTGTCATCTATGTAAGCCTTGCTTTTTTTCTTTATTTTAAGACCAAACGCGATGTTTTCAGCTATTGTCATATGAGGGAAAAGAGAGTATTTCTGGAAAACAGTGTTCAGATTTCTCTCGTTTGCAGGCACATTTGTGATGTCCTTTGAATCAAACATGATTTTTCCCTTGTCCGGTGTCTCAAAGCCACCGAGCATGCGAAGTGTGGTGGTCTTTCCGCAGCCTGATGGTCCAAGCAGCGTCAGAAACTCATTCTCCCTGATGTATAGATTTAAATCGTCGAGTACAACATTGCCGTTGTATGACTTTGTGATATCGATAAAATCAATTAATTTCTTTCCCATGGTGTAAACCTTTCTCATGTAATTATAGTACTGGTAGGAACTGTATGTTTATAATTTGCTGCTGTACACACTAAAAATGTGGCCGGCAGTAATTACAGCCCTATAAAAGAGCTTCTGCAGGGGAAGTGTCAGAAGCTTGGAGGATTGCTGACCCATATGAGCATGGCATCCTTTGAAGACTTATTTTCAATAAAATGCTTCTTACCGGCTTTAAAATAAAAGGACTCACCGGCCTTTACGGTGTGCACCTTGCCACCATAGCAAAGCTTCACTGTGCCCTTTATCACATATCCAAACTCCTCACACTCCTGAGGCAGATATATTTCAGAACTGCCGCCCGGATGAAGAGTGAGCCTGACAGGCTCCATGGAGCGGGTCTGTGCGTTTGGAATGATCCATTCCACCTTGCTGTTTTTTCCCTCGTCAATTTTCTCGAAATAGTCGTTTGCCTTGTATACAATCTGCTCAGGTTCCGAATCCGTAAAAAACTCCGCCGGTGTCATACCCAGGCACTGGATGATATCAAGCAGTGTGCCGACTGACGGTGAATTCTGATTACGCTCGAGCTGGGAGATAAATCCTTTCGTCAGCTCAGCCCTGTCAGCAAGCTCCTGCTGGGTAAGTCCGTACTGGATACGAAGCTCCTTCATACGATGTCCGATATCCATGTTTACTTCCTTTTCTAATACATTTTATGTTATATTTACTGTAGGTTTAATAATAGATTTTTTGTTTACTAAAAATAAACCAACGAGATAATTCTAATATATTTTTTATAAATGTCAAGGGGATTTTTGTAATAAAAAAAACACCTCATTCAGTTTTGAATGAGGTGTTTTTTATGTATGAAGCCGATAACCGGGATCGAACCGGTGGCCTACGCATTACGAGTGCGTCGCTCTACCTACTGAGCCATATCGGCAAGCTATATTATATTATCAGATATAAGAGTGTATGTCAAATTAAAATTTTGGGGGATGATTTCATAAAGGTATTGACAATATAATGTATATAGTGTATATATAACACATAAACAGTTAATAAATACAGTACGGAGGTAGCATATGAAGCTGATGCAAAATTCAGGAGTGCCCATCTATCAGCAGATAGCGGACAGCTTCAAGACAGATATTTTGGCCGGCAGGTATGAGCAGGGGGAGTTCCTTCCGTCGATAAGAGGGCTGGCGAAGGACCTGAAAATCAGTGTGATAACCACGATGAAGGCTTATGAGCAGCTTGCAGATGAGGGACTCATCACAGCGGCGCAGGGCAAGGGATTTTATGTCAATGCACAGGACAGTGAGATGATAAAGGAACAGCACCTGCGCAAGGTGGAGGAGTCGCTGACAGACGCGATAGCCGCGGCTGAGGTGGCCGGAATCTCAAACGACGAGCTTAAAGGGATGCTTGAGGCATTGCTTGATGTAGAATGACAGGAGTGGATTGGTTATGAGTATGATAAACATAGTGATGACAGCATTAGGTCAGCTATTAATGGAGTTTGTAGCACAAATTATATCCAGATTTATTTAATATAATGATTATGGATAGCTATAAACAATGAAAAAATTAAGTAAGAATTAGTTCATATTTAAATAATGATATGAAAACGAGTCAGGAGGAATGAAAATGACAACAAAAAATGCAATTGAGGCAGCAAAAATCACAAAGAAGCTTAAAAACTTCACACTGGATGTGGAGAATTTCGCAATACCGCAGGGCTTTGCCACAGCATTAATCGGAGAAAACGGAGCAGGAAAGACAACACTTTTAAATATCCTGGCAGGAATCAGGCTTGACTATAAAGGTGAAATCACTTATTTCGGACAGTATTCCGACAAGCAGAAGGAAAACTCGGGAGATATTAAAAACCGCATAGGCTACACAGGACCGGGCAAATACTATCTGCCACAGTGGACAGTTAAGGATATCGAGGAAATCAGCAAGCTGATGTTCGATGACTTTTCTGCAGAGGATTTTCACAGATATTGTGAGGAGCTTGCAATATTTTCACATGGCAGCATTGATATGAAGAAAGCCAACAGCTCATTTTCGGATGGTATGAAGATGAAGCTCATGCTGGCAGGAGTCATGGCGCGAAAGACAGACCTTCTTTTGCTGGATGAGCCGGCATCGCCGCTTGATCCGCTGATGAGAGATAAGCTGTGCCAGATGATTGGCGAGTATATCCATGAGGGCAACGGAAAGCGCAGCGTATTTTTCTCTACACACAATATCTCAGATATGGAAAATATCACCGATTATGCCATTATAATGGAAAATGGACAGATTGTGGAGCAGGGCTTTGTTGAGGATTTGAAGGAAAAATATATCCTGATTAAAGGAGATGCAGCAGATACAGAGGCTGCCGGTAAGGTACTTTATTCTATGACCAAAAATCCGTACGGCTTTGAGGGCATATGTTTGGCGGAAAACATAGATAAGCTTGCAGGACTTAATGTGACAAAGGAGATTCCTACACTTTACCAGATAAGCGTTGCGGTCATGAAAAATAACACAAAGATTGTGATGCGCTAGTGCGAGGTAAGGTGTTATGGAAAATAAGTCAGGAAGTATGAATGAAAAAATGTTTTCACAGGAACATGATACTGAAAGAACAATTAATAAAAAAGATAACAAAGCAAAGAATGAAGTTCTAACATACATCAGGGATTACCGTGTTATGACTAATCTCAAGTATCGTCTTATAACAAATATACTGATTCCGGTTTTAGCAATTTTTACATCAATGCTAATTTCCTGTTCAAAAACAGTATGGGCATGGATAGGAGTTATAGTAATTGTTTATGATTTTTATATGATGTGCGAGGTGGTGCAGGACTATTTCTGCTTCGGCTGTATGTGCAAGAAGAATGCATTTGGCATGCATTTTTTAAAGACAGGTTTTAACGGAGTAAGATACTTTGAGAATTCAGTTCTTGTGGATATACTTATAAGACCGCTGCGTATTGGAATTACAATACTCATTGCTTCAATACCATTTATTAAATTTGGAGTTAATATCTGGTCGATATTTGACATTATTATGATATCTTCAATTGTTTCTGTTGGCTCATTAAATATATTCAGATACATGGATCTGGGAATGTATATTTATCTGCTGGCGCTTATAGTTATCTTACCGGCAATTGCAGGCAGTATAGCTGTTTTGATTTATGGCGGGAGAATGTGGTTTATCGCACCTGTGTTAGCAGTGGTGCTTGTAGGAGTGATAGCAGCGACATATTATCATATGATGGTGCGTATCCGCAGATCATATGTTGATGTGTAGAGGCATTTTAAATTGGAAGTATATTTGAAAAGGAGAAATATTATGTTGAAAGATATTAAATTAGGATTTAAATTATTGAGATATGGCTACAAACTGAAGTTGAATGTGATCATGCTTGTATTCTTTACAATATTCGGAATAGCATCAGAGATATTCAGCAAAGGAACCTCAATCATAGGCGGTGTATACTTTATGATGAGTGGTATGTTCACGTTTCAGCTTATTATGTCTATGGATGTATCTGAGCTTATCCAGTCCACATCGCTGAAAAAAAAGCTGCAGATATACATTCCGGTGCTTGCCAGCACAGTGATAAACCTGATTTTATTTACAATTTTTGTGGTGGAAAGAGTTGTTCTGATACAGATGGGAGTGGCAGATAAGACGCAGATTATCTATACGCTTTTTATGCTTGATGTTATTCTTCTTATAACTTATCTGTACACCAGCATATGCTATAAGTACTTTGTACTGGGCTTTATATTATTTATGGTTGCGTTCATGGCGGCATTTATGGCACTTGATAATACGGCATTTATGGGATTTGCCGATACTATTGCAGCGCTTGGTCTGCCGGTGATTGCTTTATTTGGTTATATTGCTATTTTTGTCGGTGGGGCACTTGAGATATTGATAGGAGAGCTGCTTTACAAGAAGCCTTTGTCTGAATTCGCATTCAGGGGATTTTTCCGTGATGCAAAGTAGTGTTCGCAAAAAATAAGAAATATTTGTGTAAAAATATTGAAAAAATGATCGCTTTGTAGTATGTTATCATTGTCGGTGCAAAGCTGGCAATGAGACTAATTAACATATCATCAGGAGAAAAATATATTAAATGGATAGTGACAGTTATAGTAAACAACAGTTAGACGACTTGTTTATGGATATGATTGCCTACTATGATGGCGATCCAAAGAGAATCCAGCATTTCACCAAAGTGCACAGCTATGCAAGGCTTATCGGTATAGGAGAGGAGCTTGATGATGCCTCGCTCTTTATACTTGAGGCGGCAGCTTACACACACGATATCGGCATACGTGTGGCAGAGGAGAAGTATGGCAGGTGCGATGGGAAGCTTCAGGAGCAGGAGGGACCGATAATCGCCCAGAAGATGCTCTCACAGCTTGGCTTTGAGAATTACATTGTTGAAAGAATTTGTTTTCTCATAGGTCACCATCACACATATGACAATATAGATGGTCTTGATTATCAGATACTCGTTGAGGCTGATTTCCTCGTAAATCTGTATGAGGATGATGCGGGAAACCGTGCAATCGACAAGGCATATAAGCGCATATTCAAGACTGAAACAGGAAAAAAGATTTTTAGACTAATGTTCGGATATGAAGAAGAGGATTAGTATGAGCCGGGCCGGGAGGAGACTTCCGGTCCTTGTTCGTATTATGCGGCTTATATCAGGAATAGTAATTAATCAGAATAGTAAATATGCAGAAAAGAAAGAAATAATATAATATGGCAAACAAAATAAATTATCAAAAATTAATGGAAGATTTAATAAAAGAAAATTGTATGGACAATAGCTGCACTCCACGTCTTTTGCTTCATAGCTGCTGTGGGCCGTGCAGCACATACTGCATACAAACTCTCTCAGAGTATTTTGAGGTGACTGTGTTTTATTACAATCCAAACATTTATCCGCCAGAGGAATATCACATGAGAGCACAGGAGCAGAAGCGCTTTATAGATGAGTTTCCGGTGAAAAATCCGGTTCACTTTGTGGAGGGTGTGTACGACACCAAGCGCTTTTACGATATGGCACGCGGCATGGAGGATGTGCCTGAGGGCGGGGAGAGGTGCTTTAAGTGCTACAGGCTGCGTCTTGAGGAGAGTGCACAGTATGCAAGGGAGCATGGCTTTGATTTTTTTACTACGACACTTTCCATCAGTCCGTTGAAGAATGCCGAAAAGCTCAATGAGATAGGAAAAGACTTAGAGAGCCAATATGGAGTGCGATATCTTTTCTCTGATTTTAAGAAGAAAGAGGGCTATAAAAAGTCAACGGAGATATCAAAGCAGTATGATATGTACAGGCAGTACTACTGCGGCTGTGTATTTTCCAAGGAGCAGCGTGACAGAGAGATTGCAGCACGTGGGTGAAATTGTGGTTGCGTGTCAGCAAAAATTATTATATAATTTAGCACAGTAAAGCGGCTGTGTAGGGCAGACGGCGGTATCACATTTTGGTTTTGTTCAATGTTTTATGATACCGGGAAAATAAATCATCATTTAATAATCAAGGAGGAATCTCATGGCACAGTTATGGGGAGGACGTTTCACAAAGGAGACAGATCAGCTCGTTTACAATTTCAATGCGTCCATTTCATTTGATCAGAAGTTTTATAAAGAGGATATAGAGGGTAGCATCGCCCATGTCACGATGCTTGGAAAGCAGGGCATCATCTCACAGGCAGAGAGCAATGATATAGTGGCTTGCCTAAAGCAGATACTTAAGGAGGTAGAGTCGGGAGAGCTTGAAATCAGCTCAAAGTATGAGGATATCCACAGCTTCGTTGAGGCTACACTCATAGACAGGCTTGGTGATACAGGAAAGAAGCTTCACACAGGCCGAAGCAGAAACGACCAGGTAGCTCTTGACATGCGTCTTTTCACCAGAAAGACAGTGAAGGAGACTGATGATGAGCTTAAGGAGCTTTTAGCTGTTATCCTTAAGATTATGAAGGAAAACACACAGACTATCATGCCGGGCTTTACACATCTGCAGAAGGCCCAGCCAATCACTCTGGCTCACCATATGGGCGCATATTTTGAGATGTTTAAGAGAGACAGATCAAGACTGTGCGATATATATAAGAGAATGAACTATTGTCCGCTTGGCTCAGGAGCACTCGCTGGCACTACATATCCGCTTGATAGGGACTATACAGCACAGCTTCTGGATTTTTACGGACCGACACTTAACAGTATGGATGGTGTGTCAGACAGAGATTATCTGATTGAGTTTTTATCGGCTCTTTCAACTATCATGATGCATCTGTCACGTTTTTCTGAGGAAATTATCATATGGAATTCAAATGAGTACCAGTTTGTTGAGATTGACGATGCGTACAGCACAGGAAGCTCAATCATGCCACAGAAGAAAAATCCTGATATAGCAGAGCTTGTCAGAGGAAAGACAGGCCGTGTATACGGTGCGCTCATGTCGCTTCTCACCACCATGAAGGGTATTCCGCTTGCGTACAACAAGGATATGCAGGAGGATAAGGAGCTGGCATTTGATGCATTCGACACTGCAAAGGGATGTATCGCACTTTTTACAGGAATGATTAATACAATGAAGTTTAACAAGGACGTGATGAGAAAGAGTGCAAACAATGGCTTTACAAATGCCACAGATGCAGCTGATTATCTCGTTAAAAAGGGTGTACCATTTAGAGATGCACATGGTATTGTAGGAAGAATAGTGCTTTACTGCATCGACAAGGGCATTGCAATCGACGATATGAGCATCGACGAGCTCAAGGCTATCTCTCCGGTATTTGAGGAGGATGTATTTGATGCCATTTCAATGGAGACCTGTGTCAGCACAAGGTGTACAGTTGGAGCACCATCAAAGACATCAATGGACAAGGTAATTGCCGTTTACGACGAGTATATGAAGTCAAATTGGCAGGATGAAGTGTAGTTTTTGTGCATATTTTATAAAAAACATGGAGAAAAATTATTAATTTAATATAGTTTTTTCCTTGTTTTTCATTAGAGTTTCAAGTAATATATTTCCTATAAAGACAGTTGTACGTGACGGACGGACAAGATGAAAATAGTCGATATTAAAAATAAACGTATGACAAGGTCGAAGAAAATCTAGAAGATAGGGAGATTAGAGTAATGAGTGAAAAGCTTAAAGTAGGTATCCTCGGTGGAACAGGAATGGTAGGACAGAGATTTATTTCTCTTTTAGAGAATCATCCATGGTTTGAGGTAACAACAATTGCAGCCAGCCCAAGAAGTGCAGGCAAGACATACGAGGACGCCGTTGGTGATAGATGGAAAATGGACACACCAATGCCTGAGGCAGTTAAGAAAATCATCGTAAAGAACGTCAATGAGGTAGAAGAGGTTGCTTCACAGGTTGACTTCGTATTCTCAGCCGTTGATATGTCAAAGGACGAGATCAAGAAGATCGAGGAGGACTACGCAAAGACAGAGACTCCTGTAGTTTCAAACAATAGTGCCCACAGATGGACACCTGATGTGCCAATGGTTGTACCTGAAATCAACCCACAGCACATGGAGGTTATCAAATATCAGAAGGAGCGTCTCGGTACAAAGAGAGGCTTCGTAGCAGTAAAGCCAAACTGCTCAATCCAGTCATATGCTCCGGTTCTTACAGCATGGAAAGAGTTTGAGCCATATGAGGTTGTTGCTACAACATATCAGGCAATCTCAGGTGCCGGAAAGACATTCAAGGACTGGCCTGAGATGGTTGGAAACATCATTCCATTCATCGGTGGAGAGGAAGAAAAATCTGAGAAAGAGCCACTTCGTCTCTGGGGATATGTGGATGATGAGAAGAAACAGATTGTTCCTGCAGAGTCACCGGTTATCACATGCCAGTGTATCCGTGTTCCTGTATTAAACGGTCATACAGCAGCTGTATTTGTCAAGTTCAAAAAGAGCCCTACAAAGGAGCAGCTCATCGAGGCACTCGAGAAGTTCAGCGGAGTACCACAGGAGCTTGGGCTTCCAAGCGCACCAAAGCAGTTCATCAGATACTGTGAAGAGGATAATCGTCCTCAGGTTGCACTTGATGTGGATTATGAGCATGGTATGGGAATCAATGTCGGACGTCTCAGAGAGGATACAGTCTATGACTGGAAGTTCGTCGGACTCTCACACAATACAGTACGTGGTGCAGCCGGTGGAGCAGTGCTTTGTGCAGAGCTTCTTAAGGCACAGGGGTACATCACAAAGAAGTAGAGTTGGCAAAAAATTCAATTTTTATTAGGAGGGCGGATTTTCCGTTTGTGGGCTGTGGGCACCGGTGGAGCACACAGTAGTATTCCTCAGATAAAATATGAAGTCAGCCACGGGATTTTTCCCGGACAGGCTATGGTAGCTTGCAGGTCTATGTGGTCATTTAACCTATTGGAAACCCGTGGCAGTTCATATTTTTTATTCGGAACATACTGTGTATTCTCCGGTGAAGGCAGTGCGTTGAACGGAAAATCCTCACTCTGTGATTTTAATTTGCAAAAGTCGAGTCCCTTAAAAGGGACTCTTTTTTGTTAGGTTTGTTAGGTTTATTATTCTCGGGGGGCTTAATTGTTATGCTTGAATTTATATTTTATCGTGGTAGAATAGATAATCTGAGGAGAATAATATTTTAGAGGTAGATACAAGTGAAGAATAATAAGTATGAAATTGATATGGTGAACGGTTCAATAATGGATAAGCTTATTTCATTTGCGTTGCCACTTATGATTTCAGGTATTTTACAGCTGGCATTCAATGCGGTGGATATTATTGTCGTGGGACAGTTTAGTGGCAGCAAATCACTTGCGGCTGTTGGCTCGACTACGGCACTTATCAATGTGTTTGTCAATTTGTTTATTGGTATATCGCTTGGTGCGAATGTGCTCGCTGCAAGATTTTATGCGGCAGGCAAGGATGAGGAGATGTCTAAGACGGTGCACACCGCTATTATGATTGCACTCATAAGTGGTATTGTGATGGGTATAGTTGGTGTCATTTTTACAAGGGGTGCGCTGGAAATCATGGGTACACCGGATGATGTCATAGGTCTTTCCACTATTTATATGAGGATTTATTTTTGCGGTATGCCGTTTTTTATGCTTTATAACTATGGTGCGGCGATTTTGCGTGCTGTCGGCGATACAAAGAGACCTCTTATTTTTTTGATTATTTCAGGCTGTATCAATGCACTGCTCAATCTGTTTTTTGTAATAGTGTGCAAACTGGGTGTTGCAGGTGTTGCAATCGGTACAATTGTTTCGCAGTTTGTTTCCTGCGTACTTGTATTATACTGTTTGAGCAAAGCAGATACCAGCTATAAGCTCTGCTTTAATAAGCTTGCGATTGATAAGGAATATATGCTTCAGATATTTCAGGTGGGAATTCCGGCCGGCATACAGAGCACAGTCATAAATATCTCAAATGCCATGCTTCAGTCATCAGTCAATTCCTTTGGTTCAATAGCCATGGCTGGATATACGGCGGCAAACAATATACTGGGCTTTTTGTATGTATCTGTCAACTCAATCACACAGGCCTGCATGAGTTTCACAAGCCAGAACTATGCGGTAGGAAAACAAAAGAGAATGGACAGGGTACTGATAGACTGTCTGTTTCTCACGACAGCGGTAGCACTTGTGATGGGAAGTGCTTCATACATATTTGGAACACAGATACTTGGCATATATACAAGTAATAGCGAGGTAATTAAATCAGGACTTGAGATTATTTCGATTACAACAATCCCATATTTCCTGTGTGGAATCATGGATCTTTTTCCGGGAGCACTAAGAGGAATGGGATACTCAACAGTACCTATGATACTTTCTATAATAGGAACAGTCGGAGTCAGAATCATCTGGATATATGGTCTGTTTCCAAGCCACAGATCGCTGTTTTTCCTGTTTATATCATATCCCGGTTCATGGATAGCGACAATCATCATGCAGGCTATCTGCTATATGTTTGTCAGAAATAAAGTGAAAGCTACAATAGGAGCCCGGAAATTATAATTAAAATCTATTTGTATATGTGTTAAATTGTGATATAATATTTCCAGTTGATTATTTTGGAGGAATATTATGAAAGCAAAACACACAGATTTAGAGAAACTTGAGCAGCTCTATAAAGAGTCGGGTAACCAGCTCGTAGTGCTCTACGGAAGGAGAGGCTGTCAAAAAGAGGAGCTCATAAAGGAATTTTGTGACGGAAAGAAATTCTTTTACTACAGATGCAGACAGGCATCGCCAGAGCATCAGCTTGAGATGATGGGGGAGGAGATAAGCCGTCAGTACAAGGTGAGCCTGAGCAGACAGACATATGAGGAGTACTTCGCGAGAATCAAATCAGGAGGTCCTTCCAAGCTTGTCGTGATAATCGATGAGGCACAGTTTGTGGCAAAGAGGGATGCATCATTTATGGAAGCAGTTGCAAAGCTTAAAAAGCACAAGCTGTATCCGGGACCTGTACTTATAATACTTGCCACATCATCTACAGTCTGGGCCACACAAGAGGCAGCAGAGCAGTTTAAGGGAGCCGAAATGAAGCTTGAATCGCTCAATTTCCTTGAGGTTGTAAGACATTTTGAAAGTCTTCCGGTTGCGGAAATCGTGAGGATTTACGGAGCAATCGGTGGAGTTCCGGCATATCTGGATAAGTGGGATGCAGCTGAATCCTTTAAGGATAATATATGCAGGCTCGTATTGACACCATCGGGAGCACTGTATGGTGAGGCGGATGCTGTTATATCCGCAGAGCTTCGAGAGCTTTCTGCATATAGCACAATACTTGCAGCAATCGCAAGAGGTGAGAACAAGCTCAATGATATTTTCCATGCGACAGGATTTTCACGTGCCAAAATCAGCGTATATTTAAAGAATCTTGCCAACTTCAATATCGTGGAAAAAGTAGTTTCATTTGAGACCGGCGGATGGGAAAATGCAAAGAAGGGCGTATATCAGATAAAAGACACATTTGTTAATTTCTGGTTTAAGTTCGTTTATCCGAATATGTCTAATCTGTTTCTGCTTTCACCGGAAGAGTTTTATGATACATATATAGAAAAAGAGCTTGATGCGTATCTTGAGAGATATTTCAGGGAGGTCTGCACAGAGTATCTGCTTATACTAAATCAGATGGGACAGCTTCCGTTTGCCATAAAGCGTGTGGGTACATGGATTGGAAAGACAGGCCGCATAGACATCGTGGCTCAGAGCGAGGATAGAAGGAGTATCATCGGCTTCTGCAACTGGGACAAGCCAATGATGACCATGGATATGTGCGAGAATATGGCTATGGCTATGGAGCAGGCAAGGCTTACATCTGACGACTATTATCTGTTTTCGGCAACGGATTTTGAGCCTGCACTGCAAAGCTATGTGGTCAGAGACCCTAGGTTCAAGCTCATAAACATGAATGAATTATAGAGGAGCTTATGGGAAAATCACTGATAATAACAGAGAAGCCATCCGTGGCACAGGAATTTGCGAAGGTGCTGCGGGTGAGCGGACGCAATGACGGTTATATAGAAAATGGAGAATATGTGATTTCATGGTGCGTGGGACATCTGGTCGGGCTGGTCTACCCTGAGTCCTACGACATGAAATACAAGAAATGGCGTCTTGAGGATCTGCCGTTTCTGCCAAAGGAATACAAATATGATGTGATAGACAGCGTGCGCAAGCAGTACAATATTGTGCACGCTCTTTTGCAGAGAGAGGACATTGACAGAGTTTACTGGGCAGGTGATGCCGGAAAAGAAGGACAGACCATAGAGGAGAATATCAGAAACTTTGGTGGTGTCAGGGAAGGCATGGAGGAGCTTCGAGTCTGGATAGATTCGCAGACCGAGGAGGAAATCCTAAGAGGCATAAAAGAGGCAAAGCCGATGAGTGCGTATGCAAACCTCGGAAAGAGCGGCATCATGCGTACCATCGAGGACTATGCGATGGGCATCAACTTTTCGCGTGTCATGTCGGTCAAATACGGCAATCTGCTAAACGATGCAGCGGGTACACGCTCGTACACGGCAATCGCGGTCGGACGAGTGATGACCTGTGTGCTTGGAATGGTAGTAATCCGTGAGCGCGAAATCAGAAACTTTAAGGAGACTCCGTTTTACAGGGTAATCGGCAGGTTTACGGATGCCGGTGTAGAGGCAGAGTGGAAGGCTGTAGAAGGCTCAAGGTACTTTGAATCACCGCTTTTATACAAGGAAAACGGCTTCAAAGAGGAAAAAGAGGCACTCGCTTTAATTGAAGAATTAAACGGCAAACAGGCGAAAGTTAAATCTATAGTTAAGAATATTACTAAAAAAAGAGCACCGTTTCTTTTCAACCTGGCGGAGCTGCAGGCAGAGTGCTCAAAGAAGTTTAAAATCAGCCCTGATGAGACATTACAGGTGGCTCAGGATCTGTATGAAAAAAAGCTCACCACCTATCCTAGAACAGATGCCAGGGTGCTCTCAAGCGCTGTGGCAAAGGAGATTGGAAAAAATATAAGCAGGCTTAAAGGTTTTGAACCGACAGCAGACTTTGTGGAGCATATTATGCAAAAGAGGCTATATGCCAACATAGCAGATACGCAGTACACGGATGACAGCAAGGTAACAGACCACTACGCTATCATTCCGACGGGTCAGCTTACAGAGCTTTCGGGGCTTACATGGCTTCAAAGAGCAGTATTTGAGCTGATTGTCAGGCGTTTTCTTAGTATTTTTTATCCACCGGCAGAGTATGAGAATGTGAAGCTTGTCGTAGATGTGGATAAGGAAAGTTTTTTTGCATCATCAAAGGTACTAAAGAGCGAGGGCTATTTACAGGTGGCGAATCCGCCGAAAAAGAAGTCGTTTGAGGAATCAAACGCACGAATACTTGGTAAAAACAGTGAAACTGCAGATAGTACAGATGAAAACAGCACAGCAAACGGCAGCAATGATGAGATAGTCGTAAATCCCAAGGTGATGCTTGAGCTTGCCGATAAGCTAAAGGCGGGTGATGAGATAGCATGCCAAGGCTATAATATCAAGTTTGGTAAGACATCTCCGCCAAAGCGCTATACATCAGGCTCCATGGTGCTTGCCATGGAAAATGCAGGACAGCTTATCGAGGACGAGGAGCTTCGTGAGCAGATAAAGGGCTCAGGAATAGGCACCTCAGCAACGAGAGCGGAGATAATCCAGAAGCTTGTCCGTATAGGATATCTGAATCTGAACAAAAAGACACAGATACTCACACCAGAAAGCCTTGGCGAGATGGTGTTTGAGGTCGTATACATGACAGTTCCGGCACTTCTTAATCCAAAGATGACAGCCAACTGGGAAAAGGGACTGGACGGAATTACAAGGGGCACGGTGGATTTCTGGGAATACAGGGGAAAGCTTGAGAGCTTTATCCGCAAAGAGACAGAAAAGATGATTGAGCAGAATCTGCGCCCTGAGATTGCAGACCGTATCAGCAGCTTTGCAGGCAAAAATGCCAGAGGTGCGGCGGCCAGACGAAAGATAGGTGTCAAGTGCCCGGTCTGCGGCGGTGAGATAGTGACCACACCGTTTGGCTATGGCTGTGCTAATTATAAAAATGATAAATCAGGCTGTAATTTTAATATCGGACAGGTGGCAGGACTTGATATTCCGGAGGAACAGGTCAAAAAGCTGATTGAAGAAGGAATGACCGACACAATCCGTGGTTTTAAGTCGAAGAGCGGCAAACGCTTTGATGCATGCTTAAAGCTCAACAAGGATGAACAGACGAACAAGGTATCAGCCACCTTTGATTTTGAAAACGTAAAGCCACAAAAGGTCGAGGGCATTGTATGCCCGGACTGTGGAGGCGATATATATGTGTCACCATACGGCTACCGATGTGCAAACTATAACAGACAGACAGAGGATGGCTGCCATTTCTTCGTTGGAAGGATAGCAGACAAGCAGCTGTCACAGGTACAGTTTTTAGAGCTCATGGCAAACGGCAGAACAGAGACGATAAAGGGCTTTAAATCAAAATCGGGAAAGCGGTTCAACGCATGCCTCGTCTTAAAGAAGGAGCCGGTCACAGAGGGAAGTGAGAAAATGCACACCGTCGTAGCATTTGACTTTGACAATGTGGAGGATGAAATCATAAAGGATGTTGTCTGTCCGCTTTGTGGTGGTCAGATAAAAAAGACATCGTTTGGCTATGGCTGTGTGAACTACAAGGGTGACGAGCCGGGAAGCTGCCGCTTTTCGGTGGGACAGATTGCGGGAAAGACAATCACAGCCGCAAACCTAAAGCAGCTTCTTAATGATAAAAAGACCGAGACCATACGAGGCTTTAAATCCAAAAGCGGGAAACGCTTCGATGCGTGCCTGGTGCTTAAGGAGGATGAAAACAAAAAGCTTTCTGTCCAGTTTGATTTTGACCATGTAGAACCAAAGACAGTGAAGGATGTAGTATGTCCGAAGTGCGGAGGCAAAATCCAGGTGGCACCGTTTGGCTTTGTATGCGAGAACAACAGACGTGATGATCCTGAGAGCTGCCGCTTTATGGTGGGTAAGGTTGCAAGCGTCAAGATAAAGGAATCTGTCCTTAAGGAACTTCTGACAAAGAAAAAGACAGAAGTTATATCAGGATTTGTCTCAAAGACAGGCATGAAGTTTGACGCACCGCTAAAGCTCACAGAAGACGGAGATATAGCCTTTGATTTCCCCGAAAAGCCTAAGCCAATCGAGACAAATGTACTCTGTCCAAAGTGTGGCAGACCTCTCAAAAAGACACAGTGGAAATATGAGTGTGAGTGCGGCTTCAATGTTTGGCATACTGTGGCAAAGGTGGAGCTTTCAGAGGAAATTCTCACGGAGCTGTTTACCACAGGAAAGACCAAAAAGAAGGTCACAGGCTTTACCTCCAAGGCGGGAAATGTATTCGATACATGCCTTAAGTTTGAAAATGACCAGATATCATTTGATTTCGATAACCCTGGCGAGACAGAAGTACAAAGCACGGCAGATGTACATAACAATGTCGATGCACAGAGCAATGCCGATGCACAGAGCAATGCTGATGCATATAACAATGCTGATACACAGAGCAATACTGATGCACATAACAATGCTGAAGTGCAGAATACGGCAGATGATGCGCCGGATGAGACAACCCTGGATGAGATGGGAATCCCAGAGGAATTTCTGGCAGGATTTGATATGGCAGCAGAGGGCGCACAGGCAGATGATGTGTCGGAGGCGGCACTTGCGGCGGCGCATGAGCTGTTCGGCGAGTAGTTCTGCTGATAATTAATTATTAAATCTATAATTAATATGAATTTTTATATTTATGTTTAATACTTATATTTAAGTTTAAATATTAAAATGACAGTTAAAACAATAGTCAATAATTTTCACATAATTAAAAGAAAGGACATAGGAAAATGGAAAACGCAAAAATAACAAACCTCTATAATCTGGATGAAACAATCGCAAAGGAGTATTTATCACAGTTCACTTATCCATGGGAGGCACTTGCCGGAATAAGTGATTTCATCAAGGAGATAGGACCAACACTCGACCCTGAAATCTATGAGAAAAGAGGCGAGGATATCTGGGTAGCAAAGAGCGCAACAGTATTTGACAGCGCATATCTGCACGGTCCGCTCATCATCTGCGAGGACGCAGAAATCAGACAGTGTGCTTTTATCCGTGGCAGTGCAATCGTAGGAAAGGGCTCAGTAGTAGGTAACTCCACAGAGCTCAAAAATGTAATCATCTTCAACTCAGTACAGGTGCCTCATTACAACTATGTAGGAGATTCAATCCTGGGATACAAATCACATATGGGCGCAGGCTCTATTACATCAAATGTAAAGAGTGACAAGACTCTTGTAGTCGTAAAGGATGTTTACGATACAAAAGAGGAGATTGAAACCGGCCGCAAGAAATTCGGCGCTATGCTCGGTGACCATGTGGAGGTGGGCTGCAACTCAGTACTCAATCCGGGAACAGTAGTAGGAAGAAATTCAAACATTTATCCGCTTTCAAGAGTACGCGGAGTCATCCCTGCAAACCACATTTTCAAGGACAAGGACAACGTAGTTCTTAAAAAATAGTAATGTTGTTTGAAAAAATATTGTATTTTTGTTGTTTTTTGTCGATGATACTCTAGACTTATGACAAAAAATATGAGAGAATAAATCGGGTATGTTAAAACCATAACGAAAGGAGTCTTAAGATGATTTACACTAAGGAAGTTGAAAACATGTGTCCTGTAGCTAAGGGCGCAAAACATGAGCCAGCTCCTATCCCAGAAGAAGGAAAATGGGTTCATTCCAAGAAAATTGAGGACATTTCAGGATTTACACACGGTGTAGGCTGGTGTGCACCACAGCAGGGTGCCTGCAAGCTCTCACTCAATGTAAAGAATGGAGTAATTGAAGAGGCATTAGTTGAGACTATCGGATGCTCAGGAATGACACACTCTGCAGCTATGGCAGCAGAAATCTTACAGGGTAAGACAATTCTTGAGGCATTAAACACAGACTTAGTTTGTGATGCCATCAATACAGCTATGAGAGAGTTATTCTTACAGATCGTTTACGGTCGTACACAGTCTGCATTCTCTGATGATGGACTTGCTGTTGGAGCAGGACTTGAGGATTTAGGAAAGGGACTTCGCTCACAGGTTGGTACAATGTACGCAACAAAGGCAAAGGGAGTTCGTTACCTTGAGATGGCTGAGGGCTATGTAACAGGAATCGCTCTTGACAAGAACGATGAAGTAATTGGATACCAGTTCGTTTCTCTTGGAAAAATGACAGATTTTATCAAAAAGGGTGATGACGCTAACACAGCTTGGGAGAAAGCTTCAGGATCATACGGTCGTGTAACTCCAGAGCAGGGTGCTGTTAAGATCATCGATCCAAGACAGGAATAAGAGGAAAGGAGAACGACAATGGCATTATTTGAATCATATGAAAGAAGAATAGACCAGATCAATGCTGTACTTAACAGCTATGGTATCAGCTCAATCGAAGAAGCTGAAAAGATTACAAAGGACGCTGGACTTGATGTTTACGATCAGGTAAAGAAAATCCAGCCAATCTGTTTCGAGAACGCTTGCTGGGCATACACAGTTGGTGCAGCAATCGCAATCAAAAAAGGATGTAGAAGAGCAGCAGACGCTGCAGCAGCAATCGGAGAGGGACTTCAGGCATTCTGTATTCCTGGATCAGTTGCTGATCACCGTAAGGTAGGTTTAGGACATGGTAACCTTGGAAAGATGCTTCTCGAGGAGGAGACAGAGTGCTTCTGTTTCTTAGCAGGTCACGAGTCATTCGCAGCTGCTGAGGGTGCTATCGGAATCGCTGAGAAGGCAAACAAGGTTCGTCAGAAACCACTGCGTGTTATCCTTAACGGACTTGGAAAAGACGCTGCACAGATCATCTCACGTATCAACGGATTCACATTCGTAGAGACACAGTATGACTACAAGGCAGCTAAGCTCAACATCGTATCTGAGCATGCATACTCAGATGGACTCCGTGCAACAGTTAAGTGTTACGGTGCAGATGATGTTCAGGAAGGTGTTGCAATCATGCATCACGAGAACGTTGGTGTTTCTATCACAGGAAACTCTACAAACCCAACACGTTTCCAGCATCCGGTTGCAGGTACATACAAGAAAGAGTGTATCGAGCAGGGCAAGAAGTACTTCTCAGTAGCATCAGGCGGTGGTACAGGACGTACACTTCACCCAGACAACATGGCAGCAGGACCAGCTTCATACGGTATGACAGATACAATGGGACGTATGCATTCAGATGCACAGTTCGCAGGATCTTCATCAGTTCCGGCTCACGTTGAGATGATGGGACTTATCGGAATGGGTAATAACCCAATGGTTGGTGCTACAGTAGCAGTTGCCGTTTCTGTTCAGCAGGCTGCTGATGAGGGCAAATTCTAAATAGAAAGCTTGATTTTATAGGCTTTTTGGAGACTCATATCATTTTTGGTATGGGTCTCTTTTTTTAGCTCATTTTCTGGATTTGGTGTAAAAATAGCTGCACGCTGCCCTCACGTCGCCATATTTAATTATTGGCGACGTGGAAAGTGAAATATTGGCGACTTGGGCGACGCAGGTTGACAAAAATAATTGTTTATGGCGACTTGGAATACTAATTCCGGTTATATTTTATGCCTCGCAGGTCATAGCCTTTTGTATTTTTATTTATTAAAATTTCTAATATCTCTTGTGCGAAAGGAGAAGTAAATGAGCGAAGTAATTGTAAGAGAAGCTTTGATTCTTTTTTCTGCCACATGCGGTATCCTAACGGCACCGCAAGATATGATATTTTATCACGATTCCACACGGGCACACATAACATCAGACTTACAAAACAGTGTCCATTAAGATAATTACAGCCATTATGCGTTGCATGATCAAACAGCTTTGATACATTTTCAAATTTTGTACCAAATTTGGAGATTATTGTATCATCAATGCAAAGAAACACCGGCTGTGATTTAAGCTGTTCCGGAATAAGGTGCAGTGCCATTTTGGCAGTTACATTCATAAATCTTGAATAATCAGCTTTGGCATAAGAGCAGGCATGATAAAAAGTATTCAGGGATTTTTCTGTTATCACGGCAAGAAAATGCTGGTACAGGAATCTGATTGAATGAGCTGACTCCAATGCGAGTATTTAAAGTACTAGTAAAAATAATGTTTCTGCCGTAGGAACAGAAAAAGTTGCATAATATTCAAAAAATATTTATGAAGTCTACCAATTAATGAGTTTTCGTTGTATAATGTCTTTGTCGTACAGGGTCACTTTCCTTTGTACTGTTTTTGTGCAAATTCATTATACATCAGAAAGCCATGTACGATTTCTTTTTTATGAAAAAGTTGTAAGTGGTGTATATAAAGTGAGTTAATT
>ERZ1034882.120-NODE-120-length-47443-cov-13.917848_pt1 | contig 47443 bp, 73 predicted proteins | sample MGYA00520606_ERZ1034882 | MGnify/ENA primary metagenome ERZ1034882 (study PRJEB33766, sample SAMN09781726) | gut metagenome | biome: gut microbiome | host: Homo sapiens | place: Madagascar | study: EMG produced TPA metagenomics assembly of the PRJNA485056 data...
AATACTTCATTATCAGAAGATATATCTTTGGTTTTGTTGGATAAGGCGGTGAGTTTAGTATTTACATCTGCTGAGTTTGCTTTCTTGGCAATCTCTGCATCCTGCGAAGTATTCTTAGCTTTCAACTCAGATACAGATGCTTGCACATCAGATTTCTCTGCCTTTGTTGCATCCTTAGCAGCAAGTTTGTCAACTGCATCCTGAATGTTTTCTGCTACAATACCACTATTTGTGTTATTATATGTAACCTCAGTAGCAGTATTTGCTTTTCCTGTAGCGGAAATACCCTGCACAGTTTTACTCAAACTATCATGCTTGGTGTTCAGAGTGTCATGTCTGGAATTGATGTCTTTGATTTCCTTCTCAACAGTCTGCGTATCTCCTTCAAGAAAGATTTGCTTGGCTGCACCCATCTTACCTTTCTTGGTCTTGACCTCAATTTCGTCTGTTAAATATATACTCATATTATATAATCTTTATACGTTTATGATATTACTAAATTCCATGTAGCTGCTGTGAGAGGATTGGCTGTGCGATATGCCTTGAAACTACCTAGATTATTGGTGATAGTCTGAGGAGCAGCAAGGGTTACATCGAATCCTGCACTGGTTACACGGCTGATTGAGAGATAACTAGGTACTACTAGCCAGATATAATCATTATCCTTTGTTGTTACCTTTGGGTTGAACGCTAGCTTATCATCTGATTTCTTGTTGAGCGTATTGAGGATTTCAGCGGTCATGGTGGCTGCTGGGTTTCCTCCTGAGTAGAACAAGTATCTTGTCTGGCTAGTGCTCTTGCCAGTTCTACCTTTCTTCTCTACAGCAAGCTTGAAGATTTCTCTTGCTCCTTCGATTGCATCAGACAATGTTCCACCAGTAGAAGGGGTGTTTGTTAAGACCTTGAACAACCCATCGTTGGCTTGTTTAGAAATCTGTAATGTATCAGGCATAAATGGTTTTCCCTCGCTGCTTACAGAATACTTCACCTCTGTCTGCATCGTACCTACATTAGGATTGAGGGTAAAGCCCAAAGTGATAGGATATACCGTATCATTCAGTTTGGCTAGGCTCTCGTCAACATTCTGAATCATGGTGACTAAATCATCAGGAAGACCTACTGCTGCATCCAATGCTTTTCTTAACTCTGGGTCAAGTTTGTCTTTAGTAAGAGAATCCTTAGCCATCTTTTCATTTGTTACAGACCCATCTTGTAATTTTTCTGTAGAAACAGCATCCTTTGATAATTTAGAATTAACAATACTCTCATTAACAACTTGTTCTGTATCTACAGAGTCTTTCGACATCTTACTATTAGTGACAGAACCGTTTTCAATCTTCTCTGTAGATACAGAATCATTGGCAAGTTTTGAGTTGACAATACTTTCATCTATAACTTGTTCTGTACCAACAGAGTCCTGTGCCATCTTATCATTAGTAATGGCTTCCTTTTTAATCTTAGATGTTTCTACTGATGATTCTGCAAGCTTTTCTGTTGTAACAGATTCATCCTTTATTTTACTAGTAGTAACACTATCTCCAGCAAGCTTTTCATTAGTAACATTTTCATTAGCTATCTTATCTGTAACTACAGCTTCATTTGCCACTTTATTAGTAGTGACAGAGCCATCCTTAATGACAAGAGTAAGCTTCTTACCAGGCTTATCCTTAAGAGCTGCTTCACCTATATATTTCTCTTTACTCATAACTTATGTATTATTTTTGCACAAAGATACATATATTGGAAGTATTCTATTAGTACCTTATAAAATCCCTTATGAAAGTTAAAGCAAACAAAAAGATAAATCAAATATAATATCCTACTTAGTTTTACGTTCTTCTAATAAACATTTTCAATATTTAAGCTTATGGAATCAGAACAATTTAAAGCTGCAAAGGAGCTTCTTAATAAAAAACTCAAAGAGTTAGGTGCTATAGATGAAAACAAAGCACAAAGAGTTTATGAATCTCTCTATGATGAAAATAAAGATAAAGAGATAGTTGCTTTATCAATAGAACAGAAATGTGCTTTACTGAATGCTGCTGCTTCTCTTTATACTATAGATAATATGCCAAATAACAGACAAGAGGCTAAACAGGTACTTGTTGATTTTATGCAATTACTTGGACTCGAAAATAAACATTTAACTTACTGTATATATCACCAATCATGGTTAGATAGAAAGAAGTATATTGATATTATTAAGACTATCCAAAAGGATGATCCATTCATTCAATTCATCTGCACTTGTAAAGAACTTATAGACTTAGGAGAAAGTAATATGTTCATTAACTATACCTTTACAAGAATCTTAAAGGATGTTGGCTTCTCTCAAGAAGATATTTATGCTATAGTTAAAGGAAAGTACAACTATAGATTTGATAGTGTTGGTAAAGAGGAACCTGTTGAAGAAACTAACTTATCTATTCTTCAAAGCTGGTCTCTCCTAGAGTTTGCCAAAAACTATGTAAAAATGAAAGTTGGAACCTTCGTAAATTCAAATACAGGAGAAGAATTCAAATCTTGTATGTTCTTTAAAAAGGATGGTAATTATGATTATGTTGGATTTCATTCTCAATTAGGCGAACTCACTCCTGCTGAAATTTCTAAGAGAAAAAGGGAACTTAAAGTAGGTCTTACTCAATTAGGAAAATACGTCCTTTATGATCACATAGATGATTGGAAAAATGTAGATTTAGGTATATAATTATTAAATAAGGAGAGAGTATAAATAAAGTTAGACTCTCTCCTTATATATTTTATATTATTCAGGAATATCATTATCACCACTAGAACCAGTATTTACGGAGCTTTCAGAATTAGTAGCTGCTCTCTTGGATTCACGAGGAATAGCAATATAAACATCTTCAGTTGTTGAATCATCCCATATAGTTCCAGACCCATCAATCTTTGAAGTACCAGCAGGAACTACATAGATTTCATAGTCTGAGAGATTACCATTGCCAATAGCACTTCTAAGATGCTCATTAGTAATGTTACCATTAGCATCAACTAACTGACTATACTCCTGTGAAGATAATGCTCTAGCTCCACTTAAATCTTCCAAAGGAGCACCTATACTAGTTTCATCATTAGTGTCTTTATACTTTGTACCAGTCTTAGCACCAATCATTGTTATCTTCTTATTTCTCACATCATAAGCTGTACCACTACCAGTCTTCTTTCCTGATGCAGCAGCTTTGGCTTGTGCTATAGCAGAGGCTTTCTGTAATGAAGGATCCTTTGTTGGGTCATAAGAAATAGTACCAGTCTTTTCATTATAGGTAAGACCTTGTGAAGCAAGACTGATATTCTGTCCTCTCCTAGTAAGCTCCATCTGTTGCTTTGCTCTAGCATCAGCAACTCTTTCAGCTTGTGTAAGTACCCCAAGGTCTCTCTGAGGATTATGATTCTCCTGATAAATAGCACCATCAATCATACCATTGATAACACTCTGTCTAGCCCTTTGAAGATTGTTTCCTGTAAGGTTCTGATTAACTCCCCTTTCTTCAAGGATAGCATCTGCTGCCATCTGTAACTCTGGAATAGCAGACATATCCTGATAGAACTTTTGAATAGTATCTCTACTATATCCCAACTTCTGTACATAATCTCTATAGTAACCATTCAGTGTACTACCAGCATCACCAGCAGAGAACACCCTAGAAGAGGCAGCTTTACCTGCAGCTGCTCCTCTAGTATAAAGTTCATTACCACTAATATTATAAAGGTTAGGAGTTTCTCCATCCAAGAAGAAATCAATATCAAGATTGTCTATAGCATAAAGCATAGAGGAATCCTGAGCACTCAAACTTCTCCTTAATTTCTTCTCTTCTCTCATAGCTTCATCTGCTTGGAGTAATCTACCAATCTCTCCTTGGTATCTTCTCCTCAATGAAGTCAATGCTCTCCTATTAGACATAGACAAACCATTATGTGCTAAGTCTTCTGCCTGTTTAGCTAAGTCATTAGCATAGCCTTCATATAGTTTTCTAGCCTTACTTCCTTCTGGTAAGGTTTCACTAAGATACTTAAACTTATCTGATTTATCTGATAAATCGGTGTATTGTTCCTCACTCTTTTCATAAGCATCCTTATATGCAGAAAATGGTACTAACATCTCCTGCATAGAGAAGGGTTGAAAAGAATTATCTACAACAAATGCATAATTAGCCATATACTTCTACTCTTTAAAATGTTAAACCTCTTTTTCTTTTAATCTTACCACCGCAGGATTTCTTTGTAGAAACTACTCTCTTACCAGTATTACTCTTAGGAGTCATTACACCAAAGATACCATCAGCAGCCATATCAGCAATCATATTATGTTGAGCATTCTCACGTCCTAAATCACTGATACCTTTGAAAAGACCAGAGACATTACCATAGATACCCTGATTCCAAGCAGCATCAGCAGCCATTCTCTGTCTTGCAGCATCCATCTGCATCTGTGCTCTAAACTGTCTTTGCCTGTTAGCAATCTCTGCATTAGTTGCAGAAGTCTTTGTAAAGGCATCTGCATTATACATATCAGTACCTCTATTAAACTCAGCAACCTTCTGCCTCTTAGCATCATTGTATTCAAGAGCTTTTCTATATAAGTCACCATTTGCAATCTGACTATTATAGCCATTAGTAAGAAGTCCAGCCATCTTGGTTCCTATAGGAGAAGCATTGTTGAGAATAGCTCTATCTGTTGCTCTGCTGTTAGCATCCATTCTATTCTGTTCATACCATATATCCATAGGATTATAGGTAAGATAGTTGCCAATAGGCTTATAACTAGCTAAGGCAGGACTACCACTAGCAGCTTCTACAGCTGCATCCATCCTAGAATAATCAGGCTTGCCTATTCCCATAGCCTGCATACCTAGACCTACTAAAGGACCTAACAATCCTGCATATCTTAACTTCTCATTCTTATGCTTAGGTACTGTCTCCTCCTGATTACTTCCATTATCATCAGTAGCATTAGTACTAGCAATAGGTCTCTTATAGTAGTTATATGTATAGTCACTCTTGTCATCTTGCCAACTATAATTGCCTGCACTAGTCCAATCCTTAGGCACATTTCCATATATCTCTTCTATACTTCCATCATCATTTACTACATAGTTTCCGGTCTGCTTACTTCTGAGGATTTCATTAGGTGTTTTCCAATAAGTTCCTGGATGAGTATTTCTAACACCAGTACCATTTGGATCTTCAAAAATAGTCTGATAATCTCTCTTAGCATCTTTCACCCATCCATTAACATTTACATACTTAGCTGCATAGTCTCTAGCTGCCTGAGGAGCATCCTGACTATTGAGAATCTGTTGTAAATAGAGAAGTCTATTATTCTCATCAGCTTTCAACCAATCAGAACCTCTTTTATAAGCATCTGTCTGAGATAGAGCTTTTCCTATTTCCTCAGAGTTCATACCCTTCTTTACAAGACCTTTCTTTACTGCCTCTTTCCATGCAGCATCAGTACTTCCATCCCAAGCATCATAGTCCTCTCTACCCCATCCTCCATGAGTAAAGTCAAAAGTTAATTTATTGTTTGCTTTAGGTACATAAGTACCAAAGTCATAGCCTTTTGATATAGCATCACCTAATGCAGGATTCTGAGCACTAACAGCATCCATAAATGCTTTATTACTAAGGATATTATCCCAATCAGTAATTCTATCAAGCTTCTGTGCTAATAACCACTTATCAAAGTCACTATCTGTATGAATACCTCCATCTACATAAGGACTAAGAAGATTATAGAATTTCTGTTTCATATCTCCACCTTTATCATACTTATTTATCTTACCTCCACATGCATTCATCTGAGATTCTTCTACTGTAGGTTGTTCTACTGGTTGCTGCATCATCTGTTCATTTACACTCTGTTGTTCAGCTTGCTGAGGAACTTCCTCTGTAGGCAGTTCCATTTGTTGCTGTTGAGCCTGCTGTTCTTCCATAGCTACCTGTTGCATAATAGCCCTTTGCTGATCAGGAGGAAGAGAGGCAAATACTTCTTGTGCTTCCTTAGTCTGCATTTCAGACTTCTGTCTTTCCTGCTCATCTGCAAGGTCATGCATCTGCTTTTCTAATCCTGCTTGACTAATGGCATCATTAGGTCTTTCTGCACTTTCCTTTTCTAACTTCTTAGATAAGTCTGCATAACTGATATCAGCATTCTTACCTACATGGAATCTTTTCTTTGTTTGAGCATCTGCCTTGATTCTCTTAGAGAAGACATAATCATCAAATATGGTCTCTCCCTCTTCTACAAGATTAGGTTTTCCTTGAGAATCTGTTCCTAACTGTACACCATCATAAGGATTTTCTTCGTGGCTCAGACCTGCATCTATATGCATTAATCCATTGCTGAAATCAGAACCATTAGTCTGCATATCTCCACCTAAAGCGAACTTAGTACTGTTCCTAGCAAAGTTTGCTCTCTTAACTACCTCTGGAGAATACTTATCTTTATTAGCTAATACATGGGAAGCAAATTCCTGTACTCCCATACCATGTTCCTTAGCTTCTTTAGTAAACAATCCTCTATGACTCTTCTTGATATGAATACCTCCACCAAGTGCAAAGGTACTAAGAGGAGTAACAGGAAGATTTCCAAAGACATTGGTTGATATTTTATTCTTAGCTTCTGCTGATTTATTTTTAGCTACAAGATAATCAGACATAAAGTTATAGTCTATAGCTCCAGTATCTTGACTAGGCAACCCACCAAGTGGACCACCAAAGGCTGCATAGTTTGCAAGTAAATTATCCATCTGTGTATCTGCTATATTATTAATGTTGTTATTTACACTTCTATTTGCCCAAGAAACAGCTTGATCTAGTTGAGCTTTTAATTTTGCATTTTTTCTTCTAGCTTTTCCCTTTGTAAACCATCCTCCTTTATATACACCTCTAGTATTATCTACTATTGCATTTGGTCCCTGAATATCATCAAAGGAAGAAGCATTTGACTGGAAATTATTAAGATAATCTGTACCAGTATTAATAGCATTAAGTCTTTTTTTGTCAGTTTTCATACCAAAGGCTGCATTAGTAAGACCTCCTATTACTTTTAGTCCTGCACCAGCAGCCATCATATAAGCATTACCACTTTGTGCTCCTGCCTTAAATACCCCAACACCAGCATCACTTAAACCATTTCCTACTGTAGATTCTCTACCTCCTGCAAGGTAATGAACGGGGTCAACAGCATCATAAAGACCTCTTGGATTTTTTTCACTTTTACCAATAATACCTGCCATCTCTAAGCCTACACCTGTAAGAGCCTGACCTACAGCAGCCTTACTTCCAGCACTACCTTTAAAGGAACTGAATGGATTACTCTTAGTAGCTTCTGTACCAAATCCATTAACTAAATTCTGAGAGTTAGATACAGCTGCACTCCTTTGAGAAGTATTACTCCAATCTATAGGCATAGAAATATCAGGTTTAGATAACTGGGGTACTTGATAATTTAAACCTGATGAATTTCCACTCAGTAATCCCTGATTACTAAGAGGGGTATTTAAAGTACTAGAGAACATACCATCAAAGATATTCTGATGTTCCCTATCTATACCTTGAGCAAACAATGGTTGATTCCATTTATTAGCTGTATATAATTTATTCTTCTTTTTCATCTGAGTAACATTTTATTGCAAAGATAATACATTATTAGTATCAGTGTTATCTCCTTACTTCTATTATAAAAATAGGTAAGAAAATCATTAAGACTCTCTTACCTATATTACTATTTAACCAAAATATGTTGCCATGATGTCATGTATCTCAGTCTTATTGAGAAAAGACTCTTCTACTGCAGCATTCTTTGTAAGCTTTATATATGCCCAAGGATTTCTAATTCTATCCAAAGGTCTAGCTTTGAATCTCTTGATTCCCATTAAAGATTCTGTAGTAGCATCTACCTTGACATTATCCCTAGGAATATCACAAGCCCACATCCTAAACTTTCTAGCTAGGATACCATTATCCTTACCATGAGCAAACCTGTCATTAGCATTCCTATTGTTAAGAGTAGATACACCATGTTGATATTCATTCCATGCCTCCAAGCTATCAAAAGGAAGACTAGGTACAAACCTATCTTTAGTTTTATCATAAGTACCTTCTCCCCCAACACAAGCTCTAAATTCCAGGTTAGTGAATATCTTATCCATCTGAGGTTCCTGATTAGCTATCAATGTCATAGAGAATGGTTTGTTCTCACCAAAGAAATTACAATACTCTCCTGCCTGATGTTGGTACAGATTATCATCCTTTATCCAAATACCTATATCATCAAGACTATTGAAGTAAGGGGCTTCTCCATAATCATAGAATGAAGTAAAGCAATTAAACTTCTCTGAGTAAGCCAGAGCAGTTTCCTTATTAATGAATAGAACATCCTGGTTTAACTTATCATAGCAGGCAATAAAGGAATCAAATACATTAGGAGTCCATTCTATATCTGATGCAGGAATATTCTGCTTAGCCCAAGAATTAAAGCCTCCTGTTGTACTAATATTATTCAGTTGACCATTGAAGAGGTAAATACTCTTTTCATTACTATCCATAAAGTAAATACCAACAGGTGTCTGTGTTATAGCCCATTTATTAGAGCATCCAACAGTATCAGAATAGTATCTTTTACCTTGAACCTTCTGAGAGTTAGCTATCTCAATAGGCACTCCCTCTGTGGTAGAAATCTGAGTATTCTCATTATAAAGTATTTGAGCAATGCCTTTATCCTGAAAAGATAATAACTGGTTATTCAATCTGATGAGCTTATTTACTGTACCCTTATCACCATCTAGCTCAAGAGTATTAGCCAATGTAATATTTGTCCATAAATCTACATCAGCTCCATTCTGCTTTGTCTTAGTCCATGTAACAGTATTAGGATAATTGTCATCCTTGTAATCATCTTTATCTAATATCTTATAAGAAAAGAAGTTATCCATCTGTGAATAAACTGGATTAAGCAGATTGAAGTTCTGGGGAGACATATTCAGATTACTAACCTGTGCTCTGTTTCTGTCATATCTGCCATCAATATTCACATGAGTCTCACAGATAAAAGAGGCTATATCAACAACCTGATTCTTATCTTCAGGAGTGAATGCATAAGTCTTAAGACATTCAAATCTCTGATAATAAGTATCACCTCTATTGCTGATAAGAGTTACTTCGTTATTATTTAAAGAAACTGGTTCACTAATAGGAATCCATGTATTTGCCTTTAAAGCATCTGTACTCTGTCCACCATATAAAGTTTCTTTATCATAGCTCTTTCTTACTTCCACAATAGGTAAAGCTGAGACATTAGTTAGTTGAAAAATATCATTTATTCTATCAGGATTAGAGACATCATTATTCATCAATACTACCAGATGTGGAGTAGATTTGTACTTAATACTAATAGGTTCAGATGTTTCACAAAGGTCAGACACATAATCACCAATATCCTTATCACTTCCACCATAATTTATCCATTGTATATCTAACAAACCTTCGCCAATGTTTAGATGCCAAACACCATTTCTAGAGTTTGAATCTCCAGGTTTCTTTAATCCTAGTCTGAAATAACAGTTAGAAAGCAGATTAGTATCTTTGTTTTTTCTCCAAGGATCTCCTACAAAGTACTTAAACTCTGGCTCATTAGGCACTACCATAGTATCTATGTTTGCCATATAGGTACGACCATATAATTTTTCTATCGCAAGAGTATCACTGCTGAAGAGCTTTACATCAAAATCTTTTAATGATGTATTTCTATTGTAAGTTACTTTATTGGATACATGGTAATTACTGATTTTCTTTTTCAACAGTTCTGAACTTCTACCAGTCCTGGCAACATCATTATTCAATGAGCCATTATGGTGCCATAGAAAGACAGGAAAACTTACAGGAACATGCATATCTGAATATCTGCCATACTTAGGAGTCTCATCCTTATCATCAACAAGATAATCTTCATAATAAAGTCCTGATACCAAAGCTGCATTACCTTCTGTCTTAACACTCTTATGAATAAAACCTTGAGCAGAACCTATAGTAGGAGTACTGGTTTGAATATCAATATCTCCAAATGTAATATTAAACCCTACCTCTCCTATCATATTTAACTGTACATCACTCCAATCCTTAGAGTATAAAGATTCATTAAATATCAACTCTGGAGAATGTATGGTAAATAAGGTATGATCAATTTGAAAAGAATCATATTTCAGAAAAGCTCCTATCTCTGTAGACCTAAGCTGAGGAGAAGCATAAATCTTACTCTGGGCAGAAACTCCACTAAGATTAGTTATATCATAAACACTATTTGCTGAAGGGATATATCCACCATTATCAGAGGCTGTGGTATCTATAATAGTACCCTCAGACTGCTTGGGTCTAAACATCCAGGAAGATTGTCCATACAAGGATCCAAATTTAGTTGTATCAATATAATCATTATCTCCTAGAGTATAGCGTCTAGCTAATTGATATAAGCAAGGATTGGCTATTCCCTGACAGATAATTGTTCTATCAGAGATTGATGGTTGAGCCATAAGAAGCCTAGCCTTCAGATAATCATTATCAGATAAAATCTTTAGAATATTTGCATCTTTAATAACTACTTTAATCTGAGGTATGGACAAAATACCAGTAGTTTCATCAATAGAAGGAGTTTGGTTAATCTGATAATCTCTTAACCATACAGGCTCTGACCACTTTCCTATTTTATTCTGAAAAGAAATGCCTATTCTATAGACTTCTCGGTTTTTAAAACCACTGATGTTGATACTATTGATATAAGCTAAATCCCCTCTTGTAACAATATTACCTTTAAATTCTACAAGTTTACTGTTAAATTCAGCAAAATTGTTTGAAGTGTCAGCTGCAATATCTGTGGTCTTTGGAAAGAAAATGTTATTTAAATTCTCCTCTATCTTTGTTAAGACTGGAGGTTTTTTAACTTGAATATTACCCAAGAACAAAGTCCCATCTTTCTGCTCCATAGTCTTAGCCCTTATCTCTTCCCCACCTTTATATAATAGCTCTGTAGGGTCTACACTATCTCCTTTAAGACCATCATCAATAAAAGTGATGGAAGTGTTATCTGTTGTAAGTTCCAAGTCCTGCACTCTCTTTACAAAAGGTGTAGCATTGATGGATGTTCTAAGAATAGAATATATTCTCAGATAATTAAATTTAATATCAATATTAGATATCTCTATTTTAAAAGCATTGGCTATCTTACCTTCTGGACTACCACCCCTGTCAAAATAGGATATATATTGCAGGGCTGTTGTATAGAAGATATTACTCTCCTGACCATTCTTATTATAGTAAGTAAAAGCATATTGAATAACACCTGGAGGAAATTCACCTGTACCAAATACTTTTGTAACATTAACCTCTTCTTTTAATTGAAGTTGAGGTACAAAGTCAAATTGATTATCATTGTCTTTTTCTATGGAACCAACAATATTGATAACTCTAGGCTGATTCTTATTGTCTGTCCAATAGACTTTCTGGATATTCTCTGACTCATAGGATACTAGAGTTTCTATTGGATATTCTGGACTGAAACCTAAAGTACCAAAGTATAAAATCTTACCTTCAAGAGTATTCTCATCTTTGGTTGATTTCTCAAAGACATAGATATAATCAGAACATGTAAAAAGGATTAACTTATGATTCAACACTGCTGTACCTACTGGAATACCGGTAATATAATCAATGTACTTCTTATTACCAAAGTTCTCTTCCCATTGCCCAGTAGCAATGTTAAGTGTCATCTTTTTAGTACCTCTTTCATTTACCCATGACATCATAGTGTTGCCTTCATTAGTTGCCAATCTAAGATTGACATTCTCAAAGGCAAACTCAGGATTAAAGGCTGAAACAGACATATCTCTGTTCATACCCTTTGTTTTCCAATTAATATATTTCTTAGCCATATTAGTGTTTCCTTAAATATTCACGATTACCTAAGTCTTTAAAGCCATTGTCAAATTGTCTAACAGGCTTAATTAGAGTATTCATCATTCTTGTAAGGCTCTCCATCTCACTGACACTAGGCATTGTCATTTCACTCTGTAAAAGATGACTAGCCCAAGCATATTCAGTCTGAGCATTACTGAGTATTCCTGCCTGTATCTTTCCTGTATCAAACTTGACTGTAAATACCCTTACCTTTATATATGCTTCCAAGGCATTGAGATAGGTTTCATTATCTATCAGCAGAGGAAAGCCATCTTCATCTACAGGGATAGACTTATAAGCTATCTCTACCTTACCTTCTGGAAAGGAAGTGAAGATAATCCTTCCTTGTGTCTTGAAAGATGATTCTTCTCTATATTCCTGCATAGGCGAGATATAAGTATCAACTGGAGGTTTCATATTATTTAGTAAATCCTTAGACTGATTTCTCATGTCAGGCTTAGGTCTTAGCCCTGGAGTAAAGGTATCAGTCATAGCCCTAAGACATATATCTGTCTTTAAGTCCTTTACCTGAATAATGGAAATCAAATCACAAGGAAGAAGTCCTCTAAAGTCCTTGATATCTACAGTATCTATTTTATCCTGATAAAGCTGAGGATAGCCATGTAGAGATATAAAGCGGATAGTATGTCTAATTACCTGCTCTAAAGTTACATCCCTTAGAAGAGGATGCTCAGTAATATCATCCAATACTCTCCTGATGTTGGTATATTGTATATTTGTTACCATAGTGTATCTATTTTTCCTTTATTAATATTCTCTTTGAGTGCCAGCTTGATAAACCTGTTGAGTTTAAACTCATAAAAGCATTGGTTAGTGTAGTTGGCACAGAACTTATTATACTTTACATGATATATATACTTTGTCTCATTCCTAAGAAGAGTTTTGTTATTTCTGGCTTCCAAGTCTTCAAACCAAAGTCTTGTAGTCCTTAACCAGTCTATAGGATAAGTATTCTTAAGCTTCCCACCTACAATGCTAACACCACTCTGTATCTTCCTAAGTTCCAAGCCTCCCATTCTACTAAGAAATGTAACTTCCTTACCATTGGCAATATCTTCAGCCAACAAGTCATTAACTCCTCTGATAATACTATAGAATTCATGCTCCTTCAAAGGTCTGCCTATATCATACCATTGATGCTTACGGATAAACTTATAGCTGTCATATACACCCCAAGAGTTAGTTACCTTAACTTTCCTAGAAATAGTTCTATCATGCAAAGTCTTCTCAAATTCCTTATAGTCCATTCTTAACTTTGTTTAGTTGATACCTTTGACATGTCATCACTGGCATTATTTTTATCATCTACTGGCTGGTATTTAGCAGATGTAAGTTCCTTGACTACCAGTTCCATTAATGTAGGAACCAGGTATTCTCTTATAGGAAATACTTCATCCATAACATCACAAGCCATAGAGCTACCATCATCATCACAAAGGTAGTTAACCATTTCATCAAAGTCTTCAAAGACAGCACTCATTCTAAGCTTCTTCAAGTATAAGAACTGAGGATTACTACTATTGAGATATAGATGTAAATCTGGACCCAATGATACATAAATGATATTCTGTAAGAACTTATTAGTACCTACATATCTCATCCTGTCCCTAGGAACATAGCTGATATTAATTCCCTGATAGAAGTCAATAGGATATACTCTAGGCTGATTATCCTCTAGAATCTTTGGAATCTTCTTGGTAGTCCTGAGATAATATCCTCCAGTACAAGGCTCTCCATCTATAGCAGGTACTTTCTCTAAGTCCAGACATATCTGCTGATATTCAAACTCAGAGGCTATATCAGTAGTAGCTTTCTGCTTCTCCTGCTCCTTCTTTATCAAGAAACTCCTATATTTCTTCAGCAGAAAGATAACATGATCTTCTGTCCAAAAACTATCATCAGAAGTAGCAGCCTTTGCCAAGTCCAAGACCATATAAACAATTTCTTTTACTAACATATTCTCTTATTATTAATTATGGCTCAAAGGTAGTACTTTTTAACTAACCTCTGAGCCATATTAAAGAAACTATTTACTGATTTAAGTAAACCTCTTATTCATTTTACTCCTCAGCCATAATAAGCACATCAGACTGAGGGTCACCATTTACACTATTAAGATCATGGATAACCTTAACTACTTCTGTCTCTTCAAGAGTCTTAACTCTCTGAGCCATCTCTGTCATTTCTCCTAAATGTAATTTTCCCATCTTTAAATAATCTGGATAAGGTATTAAACAACTTGTCCCATAGATACAATCTAAGGCTTTCTCTATAAGACGATAATCTTTCTTACTAAGCAGTGCTCTATAGTCATTATACATAAAGTCCCAATAGAAAGCCATTACTAACAGTTTTTCACTATGAGCCTTTGGCATATAACCTTTTAATTCCAGAGCATGATAGTACTTAGTTAATGCTTCTAACAATATATCACCCATTACACCCACAAGTTTTAATAGTTCTACTCTGGCAGGACTTCCCTACTTCCTCAAACATCATGTTGAAGAACTTGATAGCAGGAATATAATGCTCTGTCTCTATTGCTGACTTGAATGCATTCCATAGAAGAATAAAGTCAATGAATGCTGAAGGAACACTGCAATCTGCTACAAGTTCCTTAGTATAGTCCATAACTCTCTGGTGCAAGACATTCTCATCAAATACTACACCAAGAGTAGTCTCTTCATCAAGTCTGCAAGGAGTACAGGAACCTGGAGTACCTTTACACTTAATATAAACAAAGAATAAAGTATTGCTCATATCTCCTCTACCAAATGCAATAGCCTTAGGATCTGATTCCCAAGACCTAGATAAGTCAGAAGCTTCAAGTACTAAGTTAAGTTCCTTGGCATTTTCTTCTGCTTTCTTGATATAAACATAGTCTGATGTAGGAAGTCCAGGGTTTGTTTCAGATACTTTATCTGCTGTCTGAATGACAATGGAATCAATGTATATATCATTGAAATAATCTGCCTTGTTTACATGGGCATTGATATACATTCTCTTACCATCATCAGATATTCTGAGTTGATCAAAGATAATCATATTTTCTTATTTATTAATGAAACAAAAAAGAGGGAGAAGGGATATATTTCCCCAATCCCTCTTGTATTATGGTAAACAATTCAGATTTAAGTTACTTCAATGTAGCTACACTAAGACCTGTGGCTGTATTGAAAGCACCAATGATTGCATTGATAACAGTATAATCAGCACCGCCACCATCAGTAGATGTCTTAGTTGCTGTAGGAACAGCAATGGTAATATCCTTCTCTGACTTGTAACTATTTACACCTGTATCAGTGAAAGCATAATGAATCTCAAAGACATCATAGGTCTTATCAGGGTCTACCATACCTACAGTCTCTACATCATTAGGCCAACCAATCTTTCTATACTGGTCACCACGCTCACCCAAGAGGAAGTACTCAAGGTCAGCAATCTTCTTACCATTACCAATCTTAGTGGTAGCAGTTTGCTCAGCAACACTACCCCAAATGAGGTCTGTAGTACCATCATATACAGTAGTAGGAACTACATCAAAATATACTCTCTCCTGTGCCTCTGTACCAAGATGCCATGACTGAGGTTTTTCCTCAATGACAAGACCTGATGCACTAGAGCTGAATGTAAGATATGGATTGCTCTTTGCATTAGCACCTACTTCACGAGAGAAGCAAAGATTAAGAGCCTTCTCCATTGCTTCATAAAACTGCTTAGCAGTCATGCCTTTAACTGCACGTACAGCAGCATCCTTAAAGTACTGATCCTGATCACTCATACCATAGAACTGACGGAGATTAATGCGGAGGATATAATCCTGACCAACAATAGGAGCACCACCATTTACACTTGAATCCAAGGTAACCGATACCTTCTTCATTGGTGTCTCCATATCAACAGCCTTAATAGCCTTAGCAGCTGCAATATTCTTTACCTGGATGTAATCACTCTTAAGAACAGTATCTGGACCAAGAATCTCAAAGTAAACTTCCTTCTCAATGTCACCAATACTCTTTACCTTCATCTCACCCTTGTTAGCCAAGGCTGTAGCACCAGTAATCAACTTATTTGCTACATAGAACTGTCTGTTCTGTCTTGTTGAAAATACACTCATTTTTATTATGTATTAAATTAAACATAAACCTACATTAGTAGGTTTTAACTATCTCTATTTTCTCTTTGTAAATTATAACCCTTACTCTGAAGAGCTAGCTGTACTGCCCTATCAAGAATCTTCTGATGAAGAGCTTCATGTAAGATACAATCACTAGCCTCACTCTTTTTCTCAATGGTTAAGCCTTCAGATAAGTCTGTAAGAATAATAGGAGGAACCTTTTTGATATACCTTATATAATATACTGCAATCATATACTTACAGATAATCTCCACATTTCCTTCAGAAAGATCCAATCTTAAAGCTCTCCTGTCATTAGCTCCCCTGAAAGGATTATCCTTGATATTTAAGTATTCGTCTTGTTTAGTAGGATAGACTTTCATATAAGTTTCTCCTCTGCATTTTCCATTATCAAGTATTACTGATTCCAAGGTTATAAACCATAAATCCTCAGGGAGAGTGAAGAATGTGGAAGTACTTGTAATTCCTAATGGAGTACCGCTGGTATTAGTTATTGGCTTTAAGTACTTTTCTACTACAAGATTAGATAAGTACCTCCTCATTTCTTCTGTACTTTCAAAAGAGTCTCCATAAGGATTTTTACCATTATAAAGACTAGTAACTATATCCTCCTGTGCTTTAGTCAAGAACAATGATTTCTCATATTCATCAAGTGATACAGACTGTTTGGTAGATTCCTCACCAAACATAGCTGAAGCACTATAGCTATTCAGCATAGTATCAAATCCATTAGAAAACTCTTCTCTAGTCATCTTTATCAGAATTAAAATTATTCACTCCTCTGACCTGCCTGCATTACTGCCTGTAAGTTATCCTGACCTGTGTTAGTCCATGCAATCTTAGCCAATTCTACTGCTCTCTGAAGAATCTCTTCATGAAGAATAGGATCTAACTCACATTCTGTTGCTGTACTCTTTCCTTCAATAGTAAGACCATCAAGATTAGATACAATAATAGGATTAGGTCTCCTTACATATCTAATAGTATATTTAGTAAGAGTATCAGAAGGTCCTACCACAATATCAGCCTTATTGACTACATCATTATTAATAAGTCTCCAAGCCTGATACTTCAATGGTCTCTTATATGGCTTACACATCAGCCTGGAGTATTCATCAAATTTAACTGGTACTACCTGTAATAGAATCTTTTTATCATTTCTAGTTACTTCTACCATCTCATTGATAGCATACATAAGTTTAGAAGGCAAAGTAACACTCTTGGTATTTTCTCTCATATCAAAGAGAGGAGCGCCAAAGTCTGAAACATCAGTTCCTTCATTCCTTATATAAAGAACATTGTCTTTTTCATCCTTAAGAACATTACCATCAGAATCATAAGCTTCTGTATAACTATAGGCAGACTTAGGAGCAGTAACTTCTGTTCTTGAATATACTGGTTTACCATCCTTATCAGTCTTTCCAGTTACAAGACTATAAGTATAAGAAGTTGCACTTGTAGTAGCTACAGTAGTAAGCATGGAGAAATCTACCTGTCTTTTGGCACTACCATCAAAGCCTTCCTGGGTATTATTACCCTTACTTTTAGGATTAAAGTAATTCTTCATAGTCTCATCCTGACCTTTGGTAAGAAAGACACTCTTCTCATAGGCATTTAATCCTGGTGCTTGGTTTGAGGTTATATTGTTATACAACACATCAAACATATTATCCATCTCTTCTACTGACATATCTTTATAGTTTTAAAAGGAGTGAGAAGGGCTTTCACCTCCTTCCCTTAGACTCCATGTATGATAAATTCAAATTCACTTATTCTTCTTTCAACTGTGCTTCAAGCATATACTTGAGTTCCTGATGCTTAATACTGCTGATATATCTGGCTGCATTATTTAAGGTACTCTCTTCATTCATCTCACAGAGAGCAGAGCCATCTTTACGGAGATAGTAGGTATTATTCTTAGTACCTACCAGACCTGCTTCTACAGCTCTCTTGATAAGAACCTTTGCAGGAAGGAGTTCATCCTTAATGACTGAATGAAACTTCCTTGGATCTGCCTGGATATATTCATTAATCTTATTCTGCAAGTAGTCAATCTTAACACTAGGACTGACTGGTCTCTTTTCAAGAATCTCAATGATAGTCTTAAGAGTATCCTTATCATTTCTGACAGCACCATACTCAGTATAACATTCCATTGTAACATCCATTCTACTGAGATTCTTCTGTGCCTCTGCACCCTCAGAGATAATGACAAACTGATAAGTTGCCTTTGGTCTATTCTCCAATTCCTCCATAGATGCTGCAATATAGTCCTTATTAGCAAGCAGAATCTTATACTGGATATACTGCTCTGGGATACTAAGGTCAAAGTAGTTATCCTGCTTATGCAGGGTTACTCTACCAATACCATTAGGGTTACTGTCATCCCAGAAGTTATTCTCTTTCTTATAGATACTGAGAGCATTGATTTCCAAACCCATAGCCTTCTCAAGGAAGGATTTCTCACTATCTGTAAGAACATTCTTGAACATACCTGTCTTATTGAGTCTAGGCACTACAAAGCTTCTTGTAGCATTCTCAGCCATACCACCATACAGAATATGTCCCTTTCTCTGAACCATCGCTGTAGGGCTTGGAACAAACCTTACAATGATTTTCTCATTTTTCAAACAATTAACTGGTTCATTACTATAATACTGCTGAGCTGCAGGTTTATTGACTTTCTTAGTAACCTCTTCTACAACTTCTGGCTTCTCAGGCAAAACTTCTACCTGTGGTGTAACATCAATCTCCACACCTTCCATCAATGTATTATCCATATCTGAACCTCCTTCTACTTTCTTTGGTCTTCCCATTTTTAACTTCTCCTTATTTTTTTGTTCTTCTACCTTATTATATTATAAAGCAAGCAGGAGGGAAATTGACATTCCCTCACTACTGCTTTTATAGTTTAGCCTACAAGAATTGCAGGAATCAAACTCATTGTCCTTGTAGGGTCAAGTACACATACACCAGTGGTAGTCATCTTGTGAATGGTTGCTGAATCCTCATCATGACTCATGTTAGGGTTACCCATCTGACCAGTGAACGGATTCCTCAAGCCCCATTCATAAGAGGTCATATCACCTTCCATGCCCTTGACAGCACACTTGAAGATGTTAGGCTGATCCATTGTACCAATATCAAAGATATCATACCTATAAGAGAATGCAGGACCACCATTAGGGTGCATAATCTTATTTCTTACAGGGTCATCGTAGTAAGCATCTACCTCTACCTTAACCTTTACACCATTAGGTGCAAGGAACTCTGTAAACTGGAAGCCTGCGGAAAGTGCATTCTCATGAAGAGGAGACTGAGTTTTCTTAACTACATTAATCTGATCACCATTGATAGTAAATGCAGACCAGCCACTTACAGTATCAAGTACTGCCTTATGGAACTGAATAGCACCACGCTCACCAGTCTTAATGATAAAGGTTCTGTCCTTCATATCAAGCTTAGCTGCTGACAACTCATAGAGTGCATCCTCAATAAGCTTCAAGGAGAATGTGTTATAAGGCATAGTATTGGATACTTCCATCTGCTCATAGAGACCAGCACCCATACGGATAACTTCACCAGACTTACCAATGTTAAGGTACTCACCATTCATATTTCTGTTAGAACGACCAAATGCAAGAACATTATTCTTATAATCATTCCACTGCTGCTCAAGCTGCCACTGTACCTCATGCATCCACATGTTTACAGTATCCTTTACATAGCGACCATTAATCTCACGTGTTACAGGAATACCAAAGGCTACCTTCTTACCAAGCATAGCACCAGAAACCTTGTGATGAATTCTAATGGTAGAGAACTCATTTCTCATAGCTACTGGGCTAGCAAAACGAATATCACCTGCCTTACGGGAGAACTCCCTCTCTACTGGAGCATACTCTACAGAGAAACGCTTACCAGGAAGCAACTCATCTACAGGAATACCAGCAGTAATACCACCCATCAACTCACAGCGATATACAGTATTGGTGCCTTCATTTCTACCATTGGCAAGGACCCTAATAGGATAAACCTCATTACGCTCACCAACAATAACCTCCTGGTCTGCAAACCAATCCTCAGCAAATACCAAATAGAAAGGCTCACCATTTACACCAACATTATCACCACCTGCTTCAACTACCTTGCCATCAGCATCACGTGCTTCTACCAAAGGAATGTTTCTGGTAGCACTACCAATAATATCCCATGTATACTCTTCATCAGAGTCAAAAGTCTTGGTAGGGAACTGTGAGAGGAATGTATCAAGGGTTTTACCCTTATACCAAGCAAGCAACTGTACCATCAGAGCTGTTGCCTTCTGTGGCTGCAACTGGAAGATGCCACCAAGGTGGTTATTCTTGGTTGTACCCATCCAATGGTTAAAAGTCTGCTTCTGAAATTTACTTAATTTTCCAGCCATTTTATCAAAAAGTTAAAACATTTATAATCAAATCTTATCTTATACATGGTCTTACAAATCAAGTTTCATTCCCTTACTAATAAAAGAGTTAGGATCATCCTTCTGGTTAGTTACCATTCTAAGGCTACCATCGTTGTTTCTCCTAGTATTGTTTAGGGTTTGTTCTAATTCTCTAAGACCTTTCTTTACTTCTTTCTTTACCTTACCTTTGGCAAAAGAATCAAAGTCCTTAAATCCATTGGTCATTGCAAAGATGAGACCTGTATATTTGAGGAACTCTGCTCTATGCTCAGATTCATACTTCTGAATAGCAGTCATATAATCACCTGTCTCAGGGTCTTTATATACTGGCTTGGAAACAGAATCAAATGCCTTCTTACGAATGTCATTACTAATCTCCATATCACCAAACAACTGCTTGTCTTTCATAAGAGACTTCTCCAATTCCTTGGCATTCTTTTCTCTCTCAGCCTTCTCTTCATCAGCTTTCTGCTGAGCATCCTGAAGCATCTTGTTATAAGCATTACTAAAGAACTCCTTATTACTGAGCAAAGCTTCCTTTGCATCCTCAACATCTGTACCTGCATCTACTGTCCTGTCAGCAAACTTCTTTGCTTTATCAGGAGTCATTCCCTTATTGATAAAGTCCTGATAAATAAGATTGTATCTCAACTGCTCACCTTTCTCACTTTCCTCTGCAATAGCTGCATCAGTAATGGTATTGATATAGTTAAGGGTTGATTCATACTTCCTAATATCATTAGGCTCTACTCCATTCTCAAGAGCCTGGGAAATTCTCTTCTGTTTCTCATCAAAGCGGGCATTAATCTCTGCTTCAATCAGATTACTGAAAGACTCTGCATCTACAGCTTTCTTAATAGTCTCATCATTAAGGTTTGGGAAGATACCATCCACTGCACAGGCATTGGCAATGGAAGAGTAGAAGTTATTTGGAGAAGTGCCATCTGCATCATTGTCAGGGGCAGTACCTTCCTTACCTTCATTATCTTTACCACTACCTACGCTCTCTGGTGCTTTATCCTCAAACAAATTTTCAGGATCCACATCCTCAGTAGTATTATCTTTTTCTTTCTGTTTTTTAGGGTCAGAATCAGGAGTTTCTACTTCCTCCTCTTCTTCATTCTTTGTAGGCTCTTCTGGAACCTCATTATCTTCTGGGTCAGTAAAGAGGGTCTCAATCTCCTGCTCACCTAAGATATTATCAAAACTTAATTCTTCCATACTTTTCTTCTCTTTTTAGTTCTACAATCTTCTTTTGTTGCAAAAGTATAGAAATATTAAGTATTAAACAGGTATCTTACACAGACCCTAAGATATACTAAAAAAGGTACTTAAACAAGCACCTTCCTTAGTTTATAAGTAGTAACTTTTTACTGCTATTGCATAATTCTTCTTACCTGGGTAGTTCTTATCCCAATAATCATCCTTCTCCATACCAGAACTCACTTCTTCTGTATGTCTCAAATTACCATGATAAAGCACCATTTTATCCTCTCTATAAAGTATTAATTGCACAAGACTCATGACTCTATCAAAGTTACCCTGAGGATTCCATAGAGCTAGCTCCTTCAGTAAAGCTCTATTCTTTATTCTATATAGATTAGGAATCTTTACTTCTATATTATTACCATCAGCATCAGTTTCTATTGATACTATCTCTTTCCTAAGCCAGGTCTGTATCATCTTAAAGGCACCATTGATAACAGCAGGAATAGCTCTAATACCAACAGCTTTATTACCATAGCCAATACTCTTAATCATGTTTCTCTGTACAAGGTATTCTGGTGTTTCTGCTAACAAGTGTACTGCATTATGAGAACTGAAGTAAGAAAACATACCCATTATATTCTGCTCATACATACATCTACAGTTATAAAAAAGACACAGTTTCCTACATATCTCATAGAAATCCTCTGCAAAGGCAGGTCTTCCTGTATATTCAGCTACTATCATATCTGTCCATAAGTCCATGACAAAGATAGAACCTAAAGACATGGTATTAGAGCAATCTGCATCATAAGGGTCAGCAGAGCAGATGTATCTTTCAAAAGGTACTTTACCTTCACCATTCTTCTTAGGCATTTCAAATATCTCAAGAGCACCCTTTACCTTATTATCTTTAGTAGGAAAATCTCTGATAGGTAAGTCAATAGTAGGATTGAATTTTACTTCTCCTGTCTTATTATCCTGTACTAACTCTCCAACATAAACATCATCAAAGGCATTTGGATCATTATCAAGTTGATTCAATCTTTCATTAAGTTCTGTTACAGGGAAGATGTTACCATGACTTCTAAGCATAGCTTCCTGTGGAACTATAGGATACTGGGATATACGCTTGACTATGGTATTGATATCAGTAGTACCATACTTAACCTTGTATCTATCATATAGAATCATTAAGAGAGCCTTACTTACATCAGAATTACCATTCTTATCTATACAGCTTTCATCATAGTTAAGGTATGCAGGAAAGAAGAAACAGCACTTCTTTCTTCCTTGACCTTCCTTATCAAAGACATTATCCAAAGGCTCCAGGTTATAGCCCTCAGGGGAATAGAACATCTCTGCAAATGCTGTAAAGTCTGATTGGTCATCACCGGCAGTACCATAAGCAAATATTTCTCCAAAGACCTTACTACCATGCTCTACAGAAGGTCTAATCATGTTATACATACTAGTAAGATTCTTGAAGATACCTGCCTCCTCTATAAGATATAATACTCCACGGGAACCATTCAACTTATCTTGGTTAACACCAGTAATGATACCTGATACAGAGTTCTTACTACCATACTCTACTTCACTGCCTGCTTTCTTGAAGCCCATCTTCCACTCCATCTCCTGGTCAGAAGACTTTAGTCTATGAGAAGCAAATTGAGTATATTTAGCACAATGGTCCAGGTTATCCTTGAATACTCTAAGAATCTGGTTGGTATCCATCAGCTTGGTTCTATCTACAGCAGTAACCATACACTGTACCTCAGTCTTGTTATTCTCAGACTCTCCTATAATACATCTCTTGGCAAGAAGTCCTCCACCAAAAGACGTGTTGTGAGTTACAATAAAGTCTCCAATTAGGTAGCAATGACTTTCATTATCCACAACAACACACTTTGCTTTTTCCCTATGACTGTATTTTATATCAACTATTCTAGTCCAATCTCTTCTACTTTTACTATAAGCAGAGTTAAACCCTATAAGTTTATCCAACTTTCTTTGCAATCTAAATATTGGATCATTAGTAAGAATAGTAACATTGTACGTCAATTTACATGGATGTTGACCATTAACATCTGTGTATTTACCTTGCTTAGTAAACATAGTAGAATTATAACCTAAACTATGACATAACCATCTAACATCTTTAGCTAATCTTTCAGATGTAGTTGTAAACATAGGAACACCATTGTTGTTTACAGTACCATCTGTATCCATTATACCTTGCAACAAAGCAATTCTTACATCTGAAGAATTAAACATGTACTCTTTTGGTATAAACTTAGTATCTGAAGTTGTATTCCAAAGATTATACTCCAATAATTTTCCTTGCAAATTATTTATCTTTATTCCATGACTATACTTTCCTTTTCTTGCATACATATCATAAGGAACCTGCTGCTTATAAAATTCAAAGTCTTCTTCTCCAGAAGTGAGTTCTGCTACATTGAGGCAACTTTTAGTTAAGCAACCATCTCCTATAAGAAGTCCTAATGTATAAGGGTCAATAAGTATTCTTTGGGAATTAAACTCCACCTTTTTATTATTAGGTATAGCATAGTAATACTCAACACCTCCATCCTTTCTTTTATGAGCATAATCTGAATGTATAATTGTCCAAAGGTCAATTACCTGCATTTTATTTTTCTTCCTATGATCTTTTACATAGAAAAGATGTCCAGATGTACATTGTAACTTTCTACCATCAGAAAGAGTTACAGTGTAAATCTTTTCCTCTTCATCAAAAGGAATATGAGTGACTTTAGTTAAATTTCCATCATCTCCAAACAATACATCTCCTACTTGTATGTCTCCCCATTCCTTTACACCATCTGGAGTATATACAAGTTGACTATAAGGATGTGCCTTTCCTTTACCACGACTAGCTAATTCAGCAGCATGATGACCATGTGTTCTAGCCTGCAAGAAGTAATGAGACATCAGAAACTGACCATCCCAAAATCTAGGATGAGCAACAGTTCTTATATCTATACCATTCTCATTCTCTACAAGGTGCATAGGACAGAAGTTAAGCATCCAATAGTAATCACCTGTTACCCACATACCAGTAGTAGGATTACAATATCCATTCCATCCCCTTTCCCTCTGACTATATAACCATTTTCCAAAGTCACTATTTGGGTTGGCATTTGGTCTTAACAAGACATATCTTCCCTTATTAGCTTTATAGGCTAAAGCAGATGGTCTAAAATAATCACTATCTTCAAGGATTGGAGGATGAGTAATATCAATAATTGCTCTTCCTTCATTATCTCTAGGTAACTCTGACACCAATGGTCTATCAGGAGATACCATCCATCTTATAAAAGGAACATTGTTAAGGAAATCCCAAAACTGTTCCTGTACTTCAGCAGGATATTTCTCCAAATGTAAATCCTCTAATGGTGTCTGACATTTATTAAACTTCACATTTTCCATATACTTCTACTCTTATTCCTGCAAAAGTATATATATAATAAGGTATAGGCAAGAACCTAACATTCTTCCTAAGATAAAATAAAAATAGCCCAAGCCTAAAAAGACTTGAGCTACTTTCCACAACTAACTTCTACTCAACAAACAACTTATAACTAACTAAACAATCAACATTTTCTTTCCTGGAACAATGAGTGATTCTTCTTTTTCGTATCCCTCAAAGACATATCTTATATCATTGTCAGCAATATAAAGATAATCATGAGGATTACCTTTCTCATCATCTATAGTCTCAAAAGGGAAGTTATAGGTAAGGATTGGGTTATTATCCAAATCATTCTGTACTGAGTTCTTATTATACTTTTTCACAGCAAAGTGATCTGGAATAATCATCACCATATCTCCAACCTTTATATCTCTTACACTTGGACCAATGGCTACTACCTTTTGCCAAAGTTTCAAGTCTCCCTTCTTGGCAACAATAACTCCCCCTTGAATCATATCTTTCTCAAAAGTATCACCTGTAACTAACAAGTGATAGCATGTAGGCTTAATTTCTGTTATGTGTAACATCTTTATCTTGTTTTATTTGATTTTTAATTTCTTGCATTTTCTTCATTCTCTTATATCTGTCGAGAGTTACATGAAGCTTACCTATGGAAGGAATATTCACATTAGGTTGAAGCTTCAGAAACTCTTCGTCAGTAAGGTCTTCCTTCAGAGGTAATGAAGTAATATGCTCTCTGATGGATTTCCAATAAGCTCTGTAGGTTCTATCTACCAGTCTCACAGGAAGACCTAGCTTATCTGCTACCTTGGATATAATATCATCATAGGTCATGCTTTCTTCTTATTATCCTTGAACAGTATCAACAGTTGAAAGCATCCATTATCTTCCTTTCTGATATTAGGAATCAAGCGAGAGTTTATCTTATCATTAATGATAACCTTGTTCTTTCTGAGATTACTCATCACTACATAGAAGTGTTGCTTGGTGATTTCACACTCATCAATCACTTTCTTCTTAGTAGATTCACTCATTACCATTTCATCAAGAATACTAGGGTCATCAATGCTCTTGGAAAGTTCCCACCTCTGTTTGAGGAAACTTGCAGTTACATCCAGCTCCCTAGGAGTAAGACTGATGAATGACTTTAGGAAAGTACACCACCATCTGAAGAAATCAATACCAACAGATATAGGAACAGTCACTATATTGTTTGGCTTTGGAAGTGTAGGTTTTTCCTGTATCTTAGTGTTGACACTATTCTCCATATTAATCCTCCTTCTTATGTTCTTCTATATCCTGTGGAATAGTCATTGCCTGCTCTATCTCACTAGCACAGTTTCCTATAAAGTCACTAGAGAACTGATTACTGAGTTCCAATACCTTGAAGAGGTAATCAAGCCTCTTATTCATGGCAAAGGTTTCCAACTCTCTGTTTCTTGCAGCAAGCTGCTTATTCTGCTGCCACAACTGATTGCAAGCATCATTAAGCTGCTCATAAGTAAGCTTCTGCTGCTTTGTTTCTGACTTGCTTGTACCAGCATTCATATCAATCTGTTTTGCTTTACTCTGCTCTTCCATAACTTTTGTTTTTACTTCTGTTTATTAATTCAACCTTTAAATCATCTAACCTATTCTCCTGATATAGCTTTGCAAACAACAGTATAACTGAGTCTGACTTACTGAGCCAATTAGGGAAAGTAGGATACATAGCTGTGCAAATCTCTCTCCAATGGGAATCATTAAATACCTTTGCTTTCAGTTTCTCTGGAGATAGCTGAAAGATTGGAGACATCCTTACATCATTCGTCTTTTCTACATACTTATAACCATACCTGTTCATATATAGCTTTTCCCACTCAAAGAAACTTGCTGTCTTGAAGTCTGTACAACCACATTGTGAACAGCAATCCATTCCAATGGATTCTTCATATTTAATCCCTAGTGAGTAGCACTTAGTACAATAATTCACAGGTTCAGAGTCATAGTCATTCAATTTACTTTGTTTAGACATAGCTTACAGGATTAAAGAGTTTACACCTTATTTATAATATAGGAGAATATAATCCTCACCATTCTTCATAATCTGAACAATATCATCCTTCAAGATAGGACTGTCAGGGAAATCTCTATTAAGCTTATTTACTATTGCAAGTATATTACTTAATGAATTAGCTTGAATATAGCTCAGTTCTGTTTTCTGTGCTTGTGATATTTCTTTCTTCCACATAACTTATCTCCTTTTAGATGATGTTGCTTTTGTTCTTGCTACATTCTGCATAGCACTTGCTCTCTTGGTAAGGTCTGCAGCCTTTGACTTTGCTACCTTGATAGCTCTGTTCATTCTGGCTTTATCTCCCATTATCTCCTGGTAACTTGCCATTGTTTGAGCATCACTCTCAGCTTGCCACCTTAATTCATCTCTTTTCTGAGATGTCATACTAATTTTAGAAGCCATAGTTTTGATATTTTAAAGTTTATTTTATTTACACTTTACTTAAAGCTTTACTTTAACCACACTATATATATCATTTATTTTAATATGCTTACATGTGGTCTTGTTAGCTTATTGTTTTATGATGCAAATATACACTTTTATTCTTAAACCACCATAGGATTTTCCTTAAATCTTTCTTTTGACCTTCATTTTTAAACTTTATTAACAGAAAACGATTCTAAGAATCTTTTTCACTCTTATTTTTTATTAGTACCTTTGCACCACTTCTTTCAAAGAAGAATGCTGATTAGTTATCATAGGTAACTTCAATTAGTATTTGGGTGGTAGATTCAGGTTATTATTGCCTTAGTTGCAGCCCAATCTAGTGATCATTAACATATTGAACATAGTAAGTAGAATGTAAATCATTGGCTTATAAAGGTTTGCATCAAGAGGAAAACTCTATATCCCATAGTATGACTGATACTATGGGTCGTATGCACTCAGACGCTCAGTTCGCAGGTTCTTCTTCAGTTCCTGCTCACGTAGAGATGATGGGCTTCCTCGGTATGGGTAACAACCCTATGGTAGGTGCTACTGTTGCTATCGCTGTAGCTATCGACCTCGCTATCAACAAGAAGTAATTTCTTTGAGATAACAAACGGATAAGTATAAATGATCCCTGTAACTATTAGTTGCAGGGATTTTTTATACCCATAAGCAATATTCTAGCAGATAACAATTACTAGGTTATTGCAGCCTATTCCAACAAGAAAATGCAGCCCATTTGCAGCCCAAAAGCTAAAAATACAAAATGGGCTGCAATTTCCCTTAAGTCATTGATTTACTGAACTTACTCTAAATTTAAAGTAAGCAAATGGAAAATCATTGCACTATGGTTTACTTCTCTCTTAGAGAGAGTAAGAAAAACAAGAAGGGACTCTCTCCCATTGAGGTCTCTATCTCCTATAATGGAGAGCGCATCTACTTCAGTACAGGCAAGTTTGCAAAGCCTTCTGAATGGAATAAACAGAAGCAGTTAGTAAAAGGTAATACTCCAGAAGCTCAATTAATCAATACTTTTCTCATAGAGTTCAGAAACAAAATCTATGAGAAGGAAGTTGAGCTTATGAAAAGAGGTTATATGATAACTGTACACATCTTGAAGGATGCTATATTAAATAAGGTGGAAAGTCTAAAAGACAAGACCCTTATACAAGTTATTTCTGAACATAATGAAGAGAAGAAGAAACTCATTGGAATCAGTGTAGCTTCTGATACTTTCTATTGCTTTGACTATAGCAGAAGATTACTACTGGAGTTTATGGAAAAAGAGTATAAAAGAAATGATGTTCTTCTTACTGAAGTAAACATAGGTTTCATACAATCCTTCCATACATTTCTTTTAGCTGATAAAGGCATGTCTCAGAATACTAGTGCCAAGCATTTAAAGTACTTGAAAGCTATCTTAAACAAAGCTGTTTTAAACAACTATGTTAAATATAATATGATAGCTAACTATAAGATAGAAAAAGAGCCAATAGATATAGATTTTCTCAATGAAGAGGAACTAAGGAAAATCATCAACTTTGATACTCCTATTCCTAGATTTGAGAAGGCTAGAGATTTCTTTCTCTTTGGTTGTTTTACAGGTTTATCTTATATAGATATCAAAACTCTTAAACCAGAACACTTTGAGAAAGATGATCAGGGTAGAATTTGGATAAAGAAGAAAAGAGTAAAGACAGGTATCCTGTCTAGGATTCCCCTTCTTCCTATGGCTAAGATGATACTTGAAAAGTATAAAGGTGGAGATAGGTTAATTCCTATACAAGATGCAGCAGACATTAATAGGTATCTAAAGGATATTGCTATACTCTGCAACATAGATAAACATATCACCTTTCATACCTCAAGACATACATTTGCCAGTACTGTTACCTTAGCAAATAACATATCATTGGAAGTAGTATCTAAGATGCTAGGTCATACTAACACCAGGATGACTACTCACTATGCTAAGTTACTTGATAAGTGTATAGGTGAGCAGATGGATGCTCTCAATAATATCTATACAGATGATGAAGATTAAAACAAAACTCCCCCTGTCCACTGACAGAGGGAGAAAACAAAATTCAAAACTTAAAAACAAAACAAAAAATCATCCTTTACTTAACAATCTCAACAAACCTGTTATCCTGATTCTGCACATAAGGGTTCTTCTCTACTACATCAACATTCAATCTAATTTGCTTTTTTTGGAACCATCTAAAAAGGAAGAACCTCTTGGGAGGGTTAACTGTCTCCTTCTTTGCAGATACTACAATATATTTAATACTCTTGAAGGTTGGCTCTACAGTAACGGTTGAAGGATACTTCAATCCAACTTTTACTGAATACCAATCATCAGAGAGCAGTGTGTCAATATTCACATGGGAGTTTCTAAAGATTGTATCCCTCAAAGTGATTGTATCAACCTTGGAGAAATTAGAAGAAACATACTGAAGACTTTTAATCTTAGAATCCTTTACCTTCAATTCCTTCCTAGCTTTATTCAACTCCTGGAAGATAGAATCATTAGAGTTCTTTAACTGATCAATGGTCAGCTTGAAAGCTCTATTCTTATTCTCAGAGTTACTGAATAATTCACTATATGCTTTAGCATTCTCAACTGCTTCTTTCCATTTTTTATCAGCACTACGCTTAGTACTAAACAAAGCATAAATACTTACAAATAATACTATCATAAGTATACCAATACCTAGATAGAAATATTTTACATTCTTCACCATATCTTCTACTTTTAGTACTGCAAAGGTACTATAACATTGTTTCAATAACAAATACCTAACATTCACAGTTATGCTGATCTAAGAGTCATTCTTAAATAACAACACATTACCCTATCTATTAGTATCTTTGCATCATAAATCATTAAATATTTGATTATGAAGTTAACAGTGGATAGAAAATGGAAGAAAGAAGGTTATACCATTGGCAAACTATTTGTTGATGATGTATTCTTCTGTAATACTTTGGAGGATAAGGATAGAGGACTGACGAGTGTTATGCCCATTGAGAAGATAAAGGTAATGAAGAAAACATCTGTAACAGCAATTCCTTCAGGTACCTATAATGTAAGAATGGATGTGGTTAGCCCAAAGTATAGTTCCAAGGAGTGGTATATAAAGAACTGTAATGGTGCTAGGATGCCTAGACTAGAGAATGTACCTGGTTATATAGGAGTACTAATTCATCCAGGCAATACAGCAGAAGAAACTGAAGGCTGCATCTTAGTAGGAAAGAATGATGTTGTAGGCAAGGTTACTAAGTCAAAGGACTACTTCCTGCAACTATATAATAAGATGTACTCAGCCTATAAGAAAGGAGAAAAGATCACAATAACCATTAAGTAGAAGAGATTATGATGGAAATATTAAGATACTTTTGGCAGTTACCTCAGTTAATTGCTGCTTTTATATACTATTGGTATCTTAAAAGGAAAGATGAAATCCTAGATACATGTACTTGTCAAGGAACAATAGTATTCATTAAAAGAAAGTCTTGTGGAAGTGTAACCCTTGGTCCTTATATCTTCTTGTCTCCTAAGGCAACAGATACTACTGTAAGGCATGAATGGGGACATACAAGACAGAGTTTAATACTAGGTCCATTATACCTTATAGTAATAGGTATTCCTAGTATTATCTGGGCAGCAACCCATAGAACAATAGCACCTAATAAGCCTTATGATTGGTTCTATACAGAAGCATGGGCTAATAAGTTAGGTGGTGTAGATTAGTAATTTCTTTTGTCGTTTTTAATAATTTTAAACTAGAAAGAGGAAGCTGTGAAGTTTCCTCTTTTTTCATATATAACTGTTAAGATCTATATCTTCATTACTTAGTAGCCAGGCGTTAAAGGCATAACCATTAGTATTAACATCCCCTACTATCTCTAAGGCATACTTAATACATCTCCTCTTAGAAAAACTACAGGAAAAGAGATTAGTCAAGAACACTATATCTCCAAGAGTAGCACCTGAAACATTATAGTACACTACTTTATCAGAAGCCCTTTCTACTTCTGAAGTATTCCACTTACAATCTAGAACCTTAGTAGCTAACTCTGGTGTAAAGTGTCTGCCATGCTTTGCTATGTATTTTCTTAATCCTTTCATATTTCTGTCTATTTTATGTTTTGAACTTCAGTGCAAAGATACAATTATTCTTCTAATTATCAAAACTTTGTGGAAGAAATATAGGTATATTTTGAAAAAAACTTTAGCATGTATAAAAGGTGAGTTTTGAAAAATTATAATGTGTGTATAAAAGGTGGAGATAATACCACACACCACCCCCACCATAATTTGGATTGGGATATACCCCCTGGGGTATTTGCAATCCTGATGGCTGAGGGTGAAGTACAGTAGCCTTCCATTTGCTGATTATAGTTCTATGGCAAATAACCATCTGCATACATGCCTCTAGGGAAAGCACCTGAGGAATTAATGCTTAGCACTAAGAAGTCCTGCTAAGAGGCAACTATCTATGGCAACAGCAAACAATAACATCAAGAACTCTTGGTCACTCATTGCATTTGCAAAGAAGTTTGGTCCTAAGATGAGTGTTGGTAACTTTGCTAACACTCAGACTGGTGAGCAGTTCAAAAGCTGCATCTTTGACAATGGGGAAACAAGAACCTTTGTATCATTCAGCTCAAAGCTGGGTGAACTCTCTCCAAAAGAGATTGCAGCTCAGAAGAATGAGTTGCAGGTTGTCCTGTGTGAGACAAAGGAAGGCAAGGATATGTACAGCCTTTGCAAGCAGGGTGAGCCTGGTGAGGCTTGGGAAGAGGTTGACCTTGGATTATAAGAGTAATGAAGAGCAGGAGAAATCCTGCTCTTTCTTTTTAACACAACAGCAATGAAAAAGACTATCATCTTTTGCACCTTATCAATGGTAATTGGTATGATTGCAGGCTTCAAGGTATGCCAAAATACCAATAACAATCTTCTTAATGCTTATGATTCATACAATAAGGCAACAGAAGATTTACTTGATTCTTTAGACAATCAGTATAACTGGGTAGATGCCTATGATCCTCAGGAGTACTATACCTCTAGAGCTAAACTGGACAGTATTCTATGGAACTAAGGAGAGTGCGGAAACACACTTTCCTTTCTTTTTGCACTTGGTAAGGTTTGCAAAATGTACATTTGGCTAGTCTTTCTAGTCTTATAAAGCTAGACTTTGCAAGCCATACAACACCATTAGTCTTTTGAATCTTAAAGCTTAGCAAGCATTCAAGAGACACAATACCATTCCTATAATTTGATAGTATCAGGTAGTAACTTAAAAGATTAACAATATGAGAAAGAGAATAAATAGAGCAGCTGTATGCTCAAGTGAGAACTATTCAACTAGTAAGAAGATTCACCTCAGTATGCTTGAAGAGAAGCATTCACACTTCAAGAATATGACTGTCAATGGTGAGATTGCCATTGATGTTCCAGTACTTAAAGGAGATATTGTAACCTCAAAGTTCAAGACCATAAGAGTCTTTGGTAAGAATATGAGAGTTAGTATTAAGGAATACAATACTCATTGTAAGGAACTTGGCTTATGAGATATGAAGTGTATGATTCCTATGGCTGCTTGGTAAGGAAGTTTCCAACTTACCTTGCAGCCTTGAATTACAAGACTATATTTGGAAACACAGGTTGGACTATTAATTATTAGATATGAAAGCATTAGTTTTATATATTACAGCAATACTCACAATAGTAATATTTAGCACAGGAGTAAGCCTTACATGGTTATTCCTTATCTTCTTGGATATGATTTTAATTACTTGGTGCTACAATAATATTACCTTAAAAGAGTTTATTAAGTATAGTGGATATTCTACTTGGTATAAATTCTTAAAGGCATAGATTATGAGCAAAGAGATTTGGATATTGATAGTAGGTATATTGATACTTGCAGTCATTGGTTTAGCATTCCTGATTCATCAGGCTCCTGCAATAGGATGGATATTATCTATTCTATTCTGGATAGGAGTTATCAGATACTGGAATAAAAAGAAATAGCTAGTCTTCACAGGCTAGCTATTTTTCTTTTAGAACTTCTAACAGTTTCTTCATATTATTATAGGAGTGAAAGTCACTAGATACCAATCTTACTACCCTTACTTTAGGGTAATGCTTTTAGATATTAAATCATATCAACAGAATTTAAATGATACAATGTTGGTGATTCTGGTATAACTTATTTTTAATCAATCTAGAGTTACTAAAGTAAGAATTACTTAGATCTACGGGGTCCCTGGGGATACTCCTGCTTAAACCCCAAGGATGTGGCTTATTTCATCCACCTATATTTCAAGCACTTTTACCAGTCTCTGCTTCTCTCTCAGTATACCAAGAAAGTGTTCTCTATTTCTAGAGGTTTAGCAATTTTCACCCCGTTCATCCCTGATGATATTTATAGTATACAACTATTATTACCATTCTGGCTACTCTTTGGTTATGACCTCAATAAATACCACAAGTAATCCTTCTCAGGATATTTCTCAATAGCAGACATGTGGGTAATCGTCTTGTAGGCAAAAGCCTTTGTAAGTCCCCTCTATTAAGGTAAGTAGCATAAAAATACTATCAATATAGCCATAGCTATGTAATTCTTACTCCAGCACTTTCCAGAAGGAAGTTATATCATACTTGTCCTTGGTAGCCGAAGCACTGCAAATATACAAAAAAGATTTCTACTTACCAAACACTTAAAGAAAATACTTAGATAATTAAAGTTAAAACAACACATCACAGCTAGTCTTTGTAAATAAAACAGAAATTCCTCGCGCGTACATCTTATATAATATTATAATATAATAAGTAATATAAGTATTGTAAAATAAAAGAACTATAGAACTTTATAAGTATTCAAGGGACACATCACCACCCCTATACCTTGGAGCGATAAAGAATATTTTATCCTCCATAGAGTTTTATAGATCCTAATAGGTTTGACTGTCCTAGAGGAATTAATAGTATATTGCAGTCAGTTAGTTGTTCTCTACAAACAACAGTGCTCCTGAGATGGAGATAATAGTATGGCTACTAATAATGGTCCAGTAATGCAGGGTATTAAGAACAGTTGGTCACTTTTAGCATTTGCTAGAATGAAGGGTAAAATGCAGGTAGGTGAGTTTGCTAATAATGAGACTGGTGAAGTCTTCAAGAGCTGTATCTTCACAGACCCTAATGATGCTAGTAGTAGATGCTTTGTAGCATTCTCTTCTAAGCTTGGTGTACTTACTCCTCAGCAGATTGCTGCTCAGAAAGATGAACTTCAGGTAGTAGAGCTTGAGAGTGGTCACTATAGCTTGTGTAAGCAGGGTGCTAACTCTTGGGAAGATGTTGACTTGGGCATCTAAGAAGGTTATGTAAGTTGTTGTTAGTTAGATAGTTAAGTGTGTAAGGATTGTGAAAAATATCCCTCTCTAACCCCTTGTTAGTCAGGAAATTCTCCCAATCCTGCACACTTTCTTTATTCTATCTCTCATTTTACTGCTCCTTACACCTCTACTCTACTATTCTCTAGGCTCAACTAGCTATTCTTTTTGGCTTAGAGTTTAGCATTAAATTACAAATTTTAATTCAAATCCCTTTAAATATTACAATTATGTTCGACCAAATAAAAAACACTAAAGGAGAAAAGCTATATATCCTTACAATAGCAAATACTAACTCCATTAAACCCTATACCTATGTAAATACATGGGAAGAGTGTTTAAAGAAGTTTGAAGAGGCTACTACGGAAATGGATAATGATAACTTCTTTGCCCAATTAGTACACAAAGAAATTGATGAAGAAGCCTATAAAGCAGAGGCATCAATGAGATGCAACCAAAGAGGTTGGGGACCTGATTTCTTTAGATATATGACCATTAACCCTTTATATACCGAGGCTTGGTAAGATATGATACATTACATAATAGAATGGACTAATGGAGCCAAGGAATCTATTTATGGCTCCAATTATATTAATGCTCTCAGACTTAATGGTATTACTCCTGAGATGGAACATAATATCATTGATTATGAGATAGTATAAAACAATAAAATTATGAAAGTACAATTATCAAAGCAGTTGTTTAATGCTATTATAGCTGCATACAATAAAGAGAATGATCCTATAGAGGCATCAGATATAGACACTTTAGTATTAGGAGTACCTTTTATCAAAGTAAATAATACTATGATTGACTGGGAAATGGTCAATCTTAGTATGCAGTAATATAACAATAAATACCCTTTAAATATGACAGCATTGTATTTTAAATCAAGGAAGAACTTCCAGGATAAATCTACCTGGGAGAAAGAAGAACTTCCTGAGGACTATACAGACAAGGAAGTTTTAGATGCAGCTAGGTTAGCTGGTTGTGAAGGTGTGGCGATTATTGCTAACTTTGGCAAGGCTAACCATCAGGTTAAACTATTTAAATGGTTTGTTGCCTAATGAATAGTTACAACTATCTGGTACTTTATTTAGATACTCTCAACTTCAAATGCTTTGCAGGTTTTACTACCAAAGAAGAAGCTAGAGAGTATCTAAATGAAATATCCAAGCAATACATTACAATAGGAATTGCGGAGCTTGCAAAGCCTATTAGTTATTAATATTTAAGATAGAAATAAAATGAATACAGGTGATTTTTATGTAGTAGGAATAGTTATATGTGCTTTCCTTCTTCTCAGTATTTCATATATAGCATGGATGACCCATGATGTCTGCAAGAAAAAGTATCTAGTATTGTATTACATAAGTATGGTACTTTGTGCAGGAATTATAGTATATTGTTATATTAAGAACAATGCTACTTACAAAGAAGTATATTACTTAGAATATACAGTATACTACCCAGGTAATGCCTGTAAGTTTAAAATAGACTCATGTAACCATGTATATGCAAGTTCTGACAGAGGAACAAATCATATTAGATATTATAGTATTCCTAAAAAGAATACTTATGGTACTGATACTACTGCTCCCATAGTTGTTAACAAAATAATAAAGAAATAAAATGAAACCAATACTCTTATTAGATAAAACAAACCACATTATCCGTGAGTTTGATACATATAAGCAGGCAAATTGTTTTAGACTAGTGAATAATAGACCTGACTGGTCAATAGCATCCAGAAAGTTATTCTGGAATGGTAGTCAAAAATATTATGCTTAACAATATGATGGGAGACACCTATATAATCATGAGTATGTAGGACAGGTGATAAGATGAAAAGGTAACACAAGATAATTGTAGGTAAAAGCTTTTTGACTAATAGTAAATTATTAGCAATAAAGTCGGTACATCAAGTAGTCAAAGTACGTTCAATTCGTAAGTCTCCCTCATTAAATATAACTGGATTATGGAAAGAAAAATAAGTGAAACGCAATTAACTATTAATATTCCAGAAGGAATGGAGATAGATATAGAGAATAGTAATTTAGTCAATGGTATCATTAAGTTTAAAACCAAGAGCATTACTTATAACGATGTTTACAATGAATTAAACAATACAAATATTACAATAAATACTTATTTTGGAAACGAAGTTAAACTCAAAGCTTTAGTCAAATTAATGAATATTGCTAAGTATTATAACAATGACTGGCAACCAAACTGGAGTAATTCTAAAGAGAATAAGTATTGTATTAAATTTGATTACCATAAAGATAGATTCTATGTGGACTATAATAATTCTATAGGTGCTGGTGATGTTTTCTTCAAAAACTCAGAAGATGCTAGAACTGTAATAAACAATCCTAATTTCAAGAGTATACTTAATACTATTTACAAGAACTAATTATGGATTCAAGACAACTTACTAGCTTACTATCTCTTATAGCAGATACTTATGAAGCAAACTACTATATGGAAAGTAAGTTCAAACCTGAGTACACTATAAAGAAGTTAAAGGATAAATTCCCTACTCTTACAGAAGCTCAGATTAAGCATATTCTTAGAATAATATAGTAGTAACAAAAGAAAAAATTATGCAGAACAAAGAAATTCTCGAAGCTTTGACAAAAGCCGTAGCAGAGAGTGGATACTCTAAGTATTCATTTGTAATTGACAATAATCAGATTGATAAGGTTATTGGAGGTGCAAAGGATACTTTAGAAGTTAACAACTACATTATCAAGAATGTAGAGATAGTCTTCAATACATCTCAGATAATTATTGTAAGAAGTTATACATATGCTACTCATGGTTGGGAGAGTAATGACTATGCTTTAATGCTTTCTTGCATAAAGAAAGTATATAAAGGAGAAAAGTTAATACTCGATTGTACTACAAAAGAATGATAACTCTTTCACAGGTAAATCAGTATGTCAGTACCAATGGTATTGACGATAGTACTGATATATTCTCAATCCTATCTCAGATGCAGTTAGAATATAAGACGATTTCTCCTATAATAGAGAAGCCTATGCTAACTGCATCTAAGGTAGAATACTCAACACAGGATGTTTTAGATTTATTTAGCACATGATTAAAATAATCAAAGAAGATAAAGTATATCATCTCTATCTTAATCAGAAAGACGTTTGGTTATCTGAAGATGAGATGGTAGAGTTAAGAACCCTTTTAAATAATAGATAATATGGATAGATCAGATTTACAAGCAATGCTCAGATTTGCCTCTCAGAATAATATGATGAATAAACCTTTTATTCAGGTCTTCAAGTGGTATAACATTCAGTACTCATTGGCATATAATGAGCATACTATGAATCTTATGAATATTTAGTATGGATATAAAGATTACAGCTATTGTATGTATAGCATTAGTATTAGTTACTGGAACATGGATAGGTTATTATACTAACTGGTTTATTCGTGTTATAGTAACTTTATATGGCTGGTATCCAGTAATTCTCTTTGAACTACTGATACTAGTTATGTTCTCAGCTTTAGTAATAACACTTAAATAAGAAATCATGGAATATGAAAATAAGTTTGTAGGTTTAAATCCAATTGATTCAGACTCTACTAATAACTATAGTACAACAACTACACCAAGTGATGCTTGGTATAATTAATAATGAGTATGAAAAAAGAATTAAATATATCAGAAATTCTAAAGGATAAACCAAAGGGTATAAGATTATACTCACCTATATTTGGTGATTGTACATTTAGTTTTATACAAGGTGTAACTGATGCTATTTGTGTAATAGCCAAGGACAATAGAGAGTTCTTTGATTATAAAGGTTTGTACTCTCCTACTGGAGAACGCCAATTGTTCCCATCAAAGAATATGCGTGACTGGTCTAAGTTCGCATGGGAGAAAGGCGATGTGCTGATAAGAACAAATTCTGAATATTGTATTGGAATCTTTGATGAATGGACAAGCGATGACTATAGTACTTTTTCAGCAAAATTCATTAATCTAGGATTATCTGATAATTTTAGTTGTAGCTATACATGCAAAACTGAAGAATGGGAAAAAACGGAAAATAGTAAAAACTATATATCAAAAATAGAACGTGTGATGAATGGTAAGCTAAATCTACAAACGCTTGAAATTCAGACTCAGCCTGAGTTCAAGGATGGGGATATAGTAGCCCTTGTGGTACGAAAATGTACACATATTGCTATATTCCAATCGAGATAAGAGGCATATATAGGATTCCATGCAGTTCTTTGCCAGAATGATGAGCTTCTTCTAGAAGAACCATTCAGAGAAGATGTTGGAGATATTGAACTTCGCCTTGCTACGAACTCAGAGAAGCTGCAACTCTTTGCAGCCTTAGAAAAGGAAGGCAAACGCTGGGATGCAGAGAAGAAACAGATTGTGGATTTGAAGCCAAAGATTGAGCTGAAGCCATTTGATAAAGTACTATGTAGAGATTGGGATAGAGGTAAATGGGGAGCAGACTTCTTTTCACACTACGATGAAAGTTCAGACTATCCTTTTATTTGTATCAAGGGTGTTTACAAGCAATGCATCCCTTATAACGACATGACCAGACATCTGCTTTGTACTACTGGTGAATGGAAAGGTTAGCTTTTATGTGTGCTAACAGATTGATAAAAATATTAAAAAGTAAAGTGTATGAGACAGAAATTAAGAATGATATGGCGAATCCTTCGTGATAGACAGGTTATAGTAATAACCGAAGATCACGGAAGAATGTATTGTGACTGGGATACAAGAAGTCTTGAAGATGTTTGTCAAATGTGTCGCAAAGTGCACGATATAGCTCTTGCGATGGATAATAAGAAGTAAAGTGTATGGAGCAAGAATATATCAAAGGTGATATTGTTATGTATGACAATAAAATACATACAATTATGGATACGCTTGGGGTAAATAATTATGAGTTATCTTGTGTAAAGCATCCAGTACACCAATTAGAATTATCAGGTGTTCCCGTTACTCCAGAGATTCTAGAGAAGAATGGATGGGAAAAAGATGAAGAAGCTTCATTTAAAACACAACTCTATTATAGAGCGAAAAGTATGAATAGATCCATAGTTATTATAATTAGAAAAGATACTTTAAGAATTGTATATAATTGTATATGTTTAAAAATCATACAATATATTCATGAATTACAGCACTTTCTCTTCGGTCTAGATCTTAATCATGAAATGGAGGTATGAAAATAGACAAAGATGATATAATAATACTTTGTATTGTTGCAGGATTTAGTATATGCACTGTAGCCATACCCATATTTTTGGTGTGGATTATGTATTTATGGATGTAGTAGACACAAATAGAAAGTTTTATGAAATTAAAAGGAATAAGTGGATACAAGATATTTTAAACACCGTAATTGAGGTTGTTGACACTTGTCCTAAAAATAGAAGATTAAAAATAACAGATGGGCAAGGGTAAAATAATAAAAACAGAGTTCTTTGTATATTTAAATAAAGAATTGTATAAAATAGTTCATTCTTGGGAAGAACTTAAAGCTGTCGAGAATGAAATATTTACTGAGTATTCAGGTTATTCTTGGATACATGGGTGTAAAGAAAATTTTTCTGTGCATGTTAATGATAAGACTAAGGATGTTATTACTTATTGGTATAGAATAAAGGAAACTACAAATCTTAAAGATAGTCAGGGAAATATTGTCTGTATAGATGACGAACTGGTGGATAATATAAGTGGACGTAAATGTTGGTTACTTAATGATCCTTATAGTAATGGATTATATATAAGGTTTGATCATTTTCTTACTCCAATGGGATATCCTGATATAGAAGATATTCGAGATTTATCAGATTTCACTATAACTAGAAGACATTCAACATTCTAAACTCAAATATTCAAATTAATAAATGAGTAAGATTACAGCAATAAATAAGATTATAGAGTTTCGAAGAGACCTCTATTATAGAGCATACTATCCTGATTCTGATTTGTCTATAGATGAGGTTTCAGAGATGCTAGATGATATTCAAAAAGAATTAGAAAATGAGTGATGTAATTAATATAAAAGAATCTCTTTTAAAAGTTGTTAATGATAATAACTTAGAGATTCTTAAAATAGAATTATATAATGATGAGATTTCTTTTGCTGAATATGCAAACATAGAGCAGAGTGAATCTTGTACTTACACTACATTAGAATCTTTAGATTTTGAAGAAGATTCCGATTTATGGGGCGAGAAAGTTCTAGGTACAGTTTATTGTCAAGATAAAAATACTAAAGAACCAGTATGGGTTATATCTTGTTGTGATGAAGCCTTTTCTTGGTGGGGAGTTCACAGAGTTCCAGAATTTTATAAACGAAAGGCATTAAATGAAGTGAAGTCATTATTAATCAGTGCTAAAAACAGGTTTCGTAATGCTATTGATGGTGTGATGATACCTCCTGATGAGAGATACAGAGAAAAGTCAAAAGCATTTGAGGAACTTGAAAAAGCACTTAAAGAGTTAGAGAATTAATTATGACAAAAGAAGAAGTAGAAAGGAATACAAAAAAATGGCAAGAAATTATTAGATCTTTTATAGATAAAAAGGACAAATTAAATGTAAGATGTGATGAGTTACTTCGAGAAATGGAGCAACTTCAAGAAGACTATATTAAAGCCTTGCCTGTTAAAATCGGAGATAAGATTATGGATGAAGATGGACGTGTAGGTTGGATTTCCAAAATAGTTCCATATCGTTCACCATCAGAAAGGTTTATGAAGGCAACATTGAGTTTGACCCTCTTCTTTAATATGGAGAAAAAAGATGGTACTCGTGATACTCATGAGGTTTATGTTCATGGTCTTCCAATTAAACTATAACTAATATGGACAGAAATCAAGCTAAAGAATTTTATCCTATTCTGCAAGCATTTGCAGAAGGAAAGGCAATTGAGTGTAGGACAAAACCGAGTATCGTAAAAGGTACAAGTGTTCCAAATGATTGGACAGAAATGAAAGAGATTGAGCATTGGAACAATATTGAGTATCGCATTAAGCCAGAGCCAAAGTATCATCCATTTAAAGATGCAGAAGAGTGTTGGGCTGAAATGCTGAAGCATCATCCTTTTGGGTGGGTGAAGGATAAGGAAACACCAAAATTTTTAGTATGCAAGGCTCTTGGAAACCTTTTTTTCATAGGTATTGAAGATAAACCTTATAACTATAAGGAGGTATTAAGAGACTATACCTTTGCCGATGGCACTCCATTCGGTATAAAAGAGGAGGAATAGTTATGGTAATTTCAAGAAAGAAACAATTTAATTATGTTTTGAACCTTGATTATCCAATTATTGGTAATAAAGTTCAAAAAGATTTGGATGATACAGATAGTATTACCTTTTCTCGCTTTGCATCAAAAAAGGCAGTAGTAATGTGTGCTAATAGGTTAGAGCATATTTTGGCTAACAACCCAGATAACTTTGACCTTGATATAGAGTTAAGCAATTTGTATGAAACCTTGCGATTTGCAGAGAAGAATCTTAAAGTCGCAGGTGGAATAGAAGAATGGAATGGGAATACGGCATGGGTATGTGTTAATTCTTTCGGCATGGAACTTATGTTTGCATCTAAGCCTCATAAGGTTGATGATAGTTGGCGAGATAATAATGGATGCTGTAACTGCCTAGAACTTCCCAAAGGAACTATCAAGAAGCTCATCGGAAGAGAACTTACTTGGAGTGATGAGCCAGTCGAACTTAAAGAAGATTGATATGGAAGAATTATTAAAGGCATTATTGGATGTATATATTCCAGTATTAAATGCTAATTGCAAGAAAACGTTTGCATTCTTAGATGAATACGTTCCTCCACCCACAAGGAAGGAGAGACGTAAACGTGAAAGAGAACTTAAAAAGAAGTTCCCTTTAGATTTGACTAAGTTTATAGAAGTACATAGAACTTAAAGAAAAATAGTTATGAATGGATTTTATGTTATACTTACCCTAGCTGTTCTATATATAGCTTTTATGGGTGGAGTTATCGGTTATTTAATTGGTAAATATTGGGAAAAATAGCATATGAATAAACGAAAATTAAAGAAATTATTCTACAAGGAGAGTGCTAAATGGATTTTAAATGGAGGTTGTACAGCTGCTTATATAAATCCACGTATAGTAAAACAAGTAGTGAGGAAATTAGAAAAACTCACAAAGTTAAAACTCATATACTACTTATATAATAAAGCTGAAGATGATTACTTTGTAATAAGAAAGGAGGAATAGTCAATTATCTCCCTTCCTAATGGTAGTATTAGAAAGCTTATTGGAAAAGAGTTATCTTGGAACAATGAGCTAGTAAAACTTAAAAAGAATAGTTATGGAAAGTAATATGCATGAAAAGATTATAGGAGCAGGAGTAGCTAACTTATTTATTGAACGAATGAAGCTAGAAGGATGGTTGCCAATTAAAGAGTATTTCAAGATGGAAAAACTAGGAATTGAACTTGATTGGATACTTGTTCTTACCATGGAGAATGATGGATTTATTGCAATACCAATGGTAGCAGAATATTGTATTCCACATAAGGATAGTGGTCTAAAACCTGGTTGGTATAAAGATGAGATTGATAATTCAAACAAGAGAATTGATGATTGGACTAATGTGATTATGTTCAAACCTATTGAAATTAAGAATGTTGCCAATAATATTAGAAATGAGCTGCTTGATGAATATGAAGAAAAAGAAAGCATCAGGAATGTACCTGATTATGAAGATGCATTTACGGAAACTTTAATCGAACTTTGTAAAGGACAAATTCGATAAAAAAGAAATAATGTATGAATATAGCAATTTTATATCTTAGTATTAGTTTTATCTACATCTTGCTTGTTTGTTTGGATGGAGAAGATGTAAAGCCAAAATGGAAGCAATGGCTAGCTGACCAACTAGGCATAAAACCAAAGATAGAAGTTAGATATATAGAACCACAAGTCGTTAAGCTTCATTCAAGAGTTGCAATGTCAAACTTTGAAATACGACACTATTGCCATGATAAATCTGACATGGAGCAATTGAGGAGAAGAGCAATAGAAAGTGTGTACGATGGAATTCTTAAGGAAATGAAGGCAAACAGACTGATTTTCATTTCACAATATAAAGATCTTTATAGCAACAACATTATTTATGAAGGAACATGTAGTATTTATAAAAAATAGCATCTTATGAAGAAATATGAATACAAAATAGAAGCTTATACCTTTAAAGTATCTATAGCCTTAGCAGCGAATATAGAAAGAACTTTAAACAAAGAAGGGGCTGAAGGTTGGGAATTAGTGAACTGGCAGCTATGTCCAGAACCACTTGATACAACATCCTTAACCAAAAATACACAGAAGTCACTTAATGTTCTTGCAACTTGGAAAAGAGAAGTAAGTCATAATAATATAAAAGAATAAGTATGGGAAAATATATTATAAGAATTATATGCTTAGTGTTTTGTATAGGTACAGCATTAAGTGCCATTGAATGGTTGCTCACTTTGAGTAACACTGCTGCTAATATTGCAGGAGCCTTCCTATCTATAGCAGTTCTATGGATTGGTGGAGAAATATTTTTCAAATTAATAAATAAAGCAAGTGAAAATGAAGATTAAAGTAATTACATGTATGATGGCATTAATTGCCATGTTAAGTATGACATCCTGTGGATATGAAAGAGTAGATGCAGGTTGTGAAGGTATTAAGGTAAATCTCTATGGCTCTGACAAGGGTGTAGATGATGTTTCATTAGTTACTGGTGCTGTATGGTATAACCCATTTACTGAGCAAGTTTATGAGTATCCTACCTATGTCCAGACTATTGACTATCCTGCATTTACTATCAATGCTAAGGATGGTTCAGAGTTTAGTATTGATCCAACTATCTCCTTGAAGATTGTTGATGGTAAATCTCCTCAGGTATTCAAAAAGTATAGAAAAGAGCTTAAGGATGTTATTAATGGAACACTCTTTAATTATGTAAAAGATGCTTTTAGAATCCAGCTTAATAAATATACCACAGATGAGATTGTATCTAATAGAGATATGGTAGAGAAAGCTATTGAAGCACATCTCTCTAAGGCATTGCTTAAAGAGAACTTTCAGTTAGAACAGCTTACTTCAGGATTGAAGTACCCTAATTCTATTGTAGAAGTTGTCAATGCTAAGAATGCAGCTATTCAGCAAGCACAGAAGGCTCAGAATTAAGGCGGAAGCAGAAAAGAAAGTAGTTGCAGCTCAGGCAGAAGCAGAGGCTAACAGACTTAGAACATAAGCTTTAACTCCTATGATTCTTAAGCAACAGTGGATTGAGAAATGGAAAGGAGATATTCCTACTGTAGTTACAGGAGGAAATGGAAGTGTATTTCTGGATATAAGTAAAATGGGAAATAAATAAAATCAGAAAACATGACTTGGATTATAATTGGTTTAATATCCTTTACTATACAAATGTATATTTTAAAACATACATGGGTAGATAGTGATGAAGGACTTGATAAATTTAGATGGGAACATGCTCAAAAGTTAGGTATACCTCTCTGGGCTGCACTGTTAATGCTGCTAAGTTGTTTGCTACCTATTCTTAATATAATAGAATTTATTTTATTTTGGGTAGTATGGTTTAGTAAATATGAACAGGCAGAAGATTATAATTCTTATAGTCACTATACATATTGGAGATTCAAGGATAAATTCCTTTCAAGAAAAATCTAAAGAATTACAACAATGGCAAAAGGTAAACAAAGACATTGTTGGAGCTGTATTAATTATCCTGCTCCAAATACAAAGTGCAGGATAATTAATATTCCAGTAACAGCAAATAGAAAAGCTTGTAAGGCCTATAAGTATGATCCTGCATTCAGAAGTGAACAATTATGAAATAAATAATTTAGTATATGGTCCTATAACTCAGTGGTCAGAGTAACTGCCTCATAAGCAGAAGGTCGAGGGATCATAACCCTCTAGGACCACTATTATTATTTAAAGGGTTGAAATGGGTTAAACAGAGAGTGATGACGAATGGTTATTGCTCTTCTGTTTTTCTCTATTCATTTAAATTAAAATCATTATGACAGCAGAAGAATAGGCAACCTTAGACATTAAAGATGAACTAAGGAAAGGAAGTAAATGCTTCCTAGCATTCAGAAAGAAACTTAATCCTATTATGGATAAGCTAGTAGAGAACTATACTAAACTTCAGGAGGAAGAGACTCATGGAAGCAAAATTTAAAGTAGGAGACCATATAGTCCCCAAGATTCCCAATAGAGGTTTAGAGAGTGCAACAGTAACTAGAGTAGATGATAAGAACTATTATCTCAAGATTCTATGTGGTGTTGCTATACTCCCTATAGGAGCACAAGTAAGTTATAAATTAGAAAATCAAGATTAATATGTAACAGCACATTAAGACAAATGCACAGTTGATGGCAAGATGCTTCTTCAACAAGATTACAGGTAAAGTAGTATTTGAAGATTTCACAGGATACTACCCTACTATGAAAAGTAAGAGACTCTTTAACTAAAAAGAACTATGGTGAGATAGAAAAGATATATCACATTCTATACTCTTCATAAGAAACATATATTTCCATCTGTATATCAGTATGGACTTATGTGTACTAGAAGCTGGTGGAAATGTTTGAAGTTTGGGTTAAAACATATAATAGAAGGTCAAGCATTCTTCTTTACTATAGAAAAGGTTAAGCCTAAGAAGAACTCACTTTTCCATTAAAAAGAGTTTAGATTATAAATTAGATGTTTTGTAGTAATTCATATAATACGTAAATTTGCACTGATTAAAGTCATTGCGCACTTTTTTAAAGACAAATGATTGAAAATGTTTGCTTCTATCATCTGTGAAGACAGTAGAAGTATTTGCTCCATTAGCTCAACTGAATAGAGCAAGGGAATTATAATAAGTTGTTTTGAATAAGGTTTAAGGATAAATTTAAAGTTGCTAATCAAAAATCTTATATAATAGAATTCAAACTAAATTTTTCGTAATTTTGAACTATAAAAAATAGTTTGAATTATGAATTGGAGAGACAAAAAGAAAGAATTAATTGATTTGATCATTAACCAAAAAATGAGTTATCAAGCAGTTGGAAGATATTATGGTATTACAGGTACTGCTGTTAAGAATGCAGCATTGAGGTTAGGAATAGAATTACCTGCTAGAAGAAAGATAAATCCAAAAGAGACTTTTCATAAAGGTATTTACATAGTTCCAAGAAAAACAGCAATTTGCATTAATTGCGGCAAAGAGTTTATTATTTATGCCTCTAAACTTAATAA